>Ga0193955_1000832_pt1 | contig 15928 bp, 21 predicted proteins | sample BB_6_MG_FD_140343 | JGI IMG/M metagenome (GOLD analysis project Ga0193955, IMG submission 140343) | Microbial mat bacterial communities from the Broadkill River, Lewes, Delaware, United States - BB_6_MG | ecosystem: Environmental > Aquatic > Freshwater > River > Microbial mats | place: USA... | reverse complement strand
TACAGATTGTAAAAAGAGCCAACTTCTTAGTTAAAGAAATTGAGATATCGGAATTTATAAAACAAGATAAAGGACTTAGCTCTCTTGTAATATTTTATTAAAAAAGAGAGTATACTGATCGCTTATTTTTTTCCATGTATATTTTTCTTCTGAAATAGAAAACATGGCTTTTTCAACTTCACCAATCTGCTCTTCATTAACATTTAAGATCAAAGAGATAAGATCGTCAGCCGATTTAAAATAAAGAGCTCTATAATTAGTTACAATTTTATTGAAAAGAACATCATAAGCAACTATACATTTCTTATGATACATAGCTTCAACAAGCGATGGATTTGTTCCTCCACAACTATGGGCATGAATATATAAATTGGCATTATCTCTAATTCTGTTTAGTTCTTCTACATCGTAAATAGAGCTTAAAAGAAATATATTACTGTTTTCCTTAAATAAATGTTTAAGATATCGTCCGTAGCTAGAATTCTCAAAATTACCAATAACTACAATATTCCTATTACTTATTTTTGAGTACGCCTCGAGAATAATATGAATGTTGTTTTCTGGAACAATTCTGGCAATGGTAAGATCATAATTATTTGGAATATCAAAATAACATTCAACTTTACTCTCCGAACGAATAATTGATTTTGTGTCACCACCATATCCAATTACTATAGTTTCCCTTTTAAATAATCTACTAACAAATCGGGCGGTTAGTTCATTATCACAAACAACATAGTCTGCGTTTTTAATCCCTATTCGATACAAAAAGCTAAGAGTATGCCACCACAACGAACGATTATTACGACGACGCCATTCTAAGCCATCAGGATTTAGAACAATTGGAACCGATGAAAATAGCTTTACAAAAGGAAAAATAAATGCTCCAGAAACTCCCAAAACAAAAATTAAATCGGAGTTACGTATACTCTTAAGAATAGATATTGAATCGTAAAAAAGACTTTGCCATCCATTTGCCGAAAAAGAAGAATATCTTAATCTCGTATTGTTAAAAATTGAACTTATTACCTGTTTCTTATAGGCACTTTTTGAGCAATAAACAACCCAGTTAAATACTGAATCGGTATTATATACAAGATTCTCGGCAAAGGTTTCAAAACCACCATAACGAGCAGGAATACCAACCGATCCAACCAAGCTAACTGTATATTTTTTGCTTTTTTTGTGCATCATCAAACAAATAAGAAAAAGAAAAGCCAATAAACCAAATAAGGATATTAAATAAGATATAATTTTATTATTACAAAAAAAGAGGATGTTCCGAATTTAGAACATCCTCCTCTATATAAAATAGCTAATTACAAAATAGTAATTGGCTATATAAGATATTACTTAATAACATTAAGCTCTTTACCTACCTTAGTAAATGCTGCAACAGCTTTCTCTAGGTGAGCACGTGTATGAGCAGCCGAAAGCTGAACACGAATACGAGCTTCTCCTTTTGGCACTACAGGGAAGAAGAATCCAATAACATAAATACCCTCTTTTAACAGCGCAGCAGCAAAATCTTGCGATAGTTTAGCATCATATAACATCACAGCACAAATAGCCGATTGAGTTGGCTTAATATCGAAACCTGCAGCTTTCATTTGCTCAACAAAGAATGCAGTATTTTCGTGAAGACGATCTTGAAGTTCGTTGCTTTCAGAAATAACCTCGAACATACGAGTACCTGCTTTTGCTACCAAAGGAGGAATAGAGTTAGAGAACAAATAAGGACGCGAACGCTGACGAAGCATATCGATAATCTCTTTACGGCCTGTAGTAAATCCACCAACAGCTCCACCAAAAGCTTTTCCAAGAGTTCCTGTAATAATATCAACTTTTCCTTTAATATTATATTGTTCAGTAACACCACGACCAGTCTTACCAACAACACCAGCAGAGTGACTTTCGTCAACCATAACCATAGCGTCATATTTATCAGCAAGTTCCATAATCTTATCCATTGGAGCTACATTACCATCCATTGAAAAAACACCATCGGTAACAATAAGACGGAAACGTTGAGCCTGAGCAAGTTTAAGTTGATCTTCAAGATCAGCCATATCGGCATTCTTATAACGGTAACGCTGTGCTTTACATAAACGAACACCATCGATAATAGATGCATGGTTTAACGAGTCAGATATAATAGCATCTTGCTGATCTAATAAAGGCTCAAAAACACCACCATTAGCATCGAAACAAGCAGCATATAAAATTGTATCTTCAGTACCAAAAAACTCCGAAACTTTAGCCTCAAGTTCTTTGTGTAAATCTTGTGTTCCACAAATAAAACGTACCGACGACATACCGTAACCACGATTATCAAGAGCATCTTTAGCTGCATCGATAAGACGTTGATCATTTGACAGACCAAGGTAGTTATTCATACAAAAGTTCAAAACGTTTTCGCCAGTAGAAACAGCAATCTCGGCTGTCTGAGGTGTAGTGATAACGCGCTCGTTTTTAAAAAGCCCTGCCTCTTTAATATCTTGAAGCTCTTTTTGTAGGTGCTCCTGAAATCTATTATACATAATTCAATTTTTTAATTTTGAAACAAAATTACCATTTGGTATTTAATATCACAAATATAGAGTTAAATGAATTTACTTTTTACGTTCAACAGCATATTCTACAAGAGCCGATAAGGAATCTCTAACATCTGAAGATGGATATTCATTCAAAATATCAATAGCTTTCTTACGATACTCTTCCATTTTTGCCTTAGTATATTCTATTCCACCACTATCTAAAACAAAGTCGACAACCTTAGATATTTTCCTCTTATTTTTATTATTACGGCGAATTATTTGAAGCATCTGACGAGATAGTTTTTCATTCGATTCGCGCAGTGCATAAATTACGGGAAGGGTAAGCTTTTTCTCTTTCAAATCGTTACCTGTAGGCTTTCCTATAACCGAGCTATTAGAATAATCTAGAAGATCGTCTTTAATCTGAAAAGCAATTCCAAGATACTCACCAAACAGTTTCATTTTCTGAACATCTTCTTCGGAGGCATTCACCGAACAAGCACCATTAGCCGCACACGACGAAATAAGAGTAGCAGTTTTCTTTCGTATTATATCAAAGTATACCTCTTCTGTTATATTAAGTTTACGTGATTTTTCTATTTGCAGAAGCTCTCCCTCACTCATCTCACGAACAGCCTCACTCATAATCTCTAGAAGATCATAAGATTTAGTCTTAACAGAAAGGAGAAGCCCTTTTGATAAAAGAAAATCACCAACCAAAACAGCAATCTTCGATCGCCATAAAGCATTTATAGAAAAAGCCCCTCTTCTTCTATATGATTCGTCAACCACATCATCATGAATTAGAGTTGCCGAATGTAAAAGCTCTATCATAGAAGCAGCTGTAAATGTTCTATCGGTTACATCGCCGTGCAATTTAGCTGTTAAAAAAACCAAAACAGGACGCAATTGCTTACCTTTTTGACGATACAGATAATTAACAATGTGCTTTAATAGAGGTATATTACTGTCCATAGCCTTCGAGAAATGACTCTCAAACTCTTTCATCTCAGCTTCTACTGGCTTTTTTATCAATTGTGCTTTACTCATATTCAGTTATTAAGAATCAAATATAAACAATATTTTATATAATGATTGGAGCAAAAGCAGAATGATACAAAGAGTTAATGGATGAATGAATTATGATAAAAAACATGCAAGAAACTAGTATTATCCTTATTTATTGACAGATAGGACACTGAATCTTAAAAGACTAATAAATAAGATTAAATTACAATTTTCATTAAAACTAATAATTTCGTATTATTAGGGCTGTATTATTATAAACTGTAATATTATGATTGAAAAAACAAGCTCAAACTATCAAATTGACAATATAGATAAACAAATTCTATCGCTACTAATGCAAAATGCAAGAATGCCATTTCTAGAAATAGCTAGAATTTGTGGTATTTCTGGTGCAGCAATTCATCAGAGAGTAAAAAAACTTGAAGATGCAGGGGTTATTGAAGGATCGAGATTTATTGTCAATCCAAAAGCACTAGGATATGGCGTTTGTGCTTATATAGGATTGCTTTTAACTAGCTCAAACAAATATCTAGATGTTGTAAAAGCCTTCGAAGACATTCCCGAAATTGTAGAAAGTAATTTTGTTACTGGTGATTATTCGCTTATAATAAAGGTATTTTGTAGAGATAACGAACACCTTATGCATGTTTTAGTTGACCATATGCAACATATTGAAGGAATAGCAAGCACACGAACATTCATCTCGCTTGCACAACCGATAAGCCGAGAATTCGACATTCCAGAGGTTAAGAAATAAAAAAAAGCAGCTCAATGAGCTGCTTTTTTATAAGACTATATTTTTTATTTATCACCATCGTAAGCCCACTTAAGGTACATTGCCCCCCAAGTAAATCCAGCTCCAAAAGTGGCAAGAATAATATTATCACCTTTTTTAAGTTGCTTCTCCCATTGCCACATGCATAGCGGTAAAGTAGCAGCTGTAGTATTACCAAACTCTTGAATGTTAATCATAACCTTTTCTTTGGCAAGATCCATTCTTTTGGCTGTTGCTTCGATAATACGCATATTAGCCTGATGAGGTACTAACCATGCAATATCGTCGGCAGTAAGATTATTACGTTTCATAATCTCAACCGAAACATCGGCCATATTTGAAACAGCAGCTTTAAACACAGGCTGTCCTTCTTGGTAAATAAAATGCTCTCGAGCATCGACAGTTTCGTGCGAAGAAGGTTTCACCGAACCTCCAGCCTTCATATGAAGGTGAACACGTCCGTAACCATCCGATTGCAGAATCATATCTTGAATACCCATTCCATCCTCAGTAGGCTCAAGCATTACAGCTCCCGAACCATCACCAAAAATAGGACAAGTACTACGATCTGTGTAATCTACTATTGACGACATTTTCTCAGCACCAACAACAATTACCTTCTTGTAAAGTCCCGATTCAATATACATTCTACCAGTAGAAAGAGCATATAAAAAACCTGAACATCCAGCATTTAAGTCAAATCCAAAACCATTTTTTATGCCTACTTTATCGGCAATAATATTTGCCGTTGCAGGAAAAGCATGGTCTGGAGTAACTGTAGCACAGATAATCAAGTCTACCTCTTCTGGCTTAGTATTGGTTTTCTCTAGTAAATCCTTAACCGCCTGAGCACCAAGATCAGATGATCCTTTTCCTGGTTCTTTAAGAATACGTCTGGTTTTAATACCAATACGAGTCATTATCCACTCGTCGGTAGTATCAACCATCTTACTAAGCTCTTCGTTGTCTAGGATATAATCTGGTAAAGCAGCAGCTATACCGGTTATTGCAGCGTTAATTTTAGTCATTAGTTGAAGGCCTCCTTAATTTTATCAACAAGATTCCCCTCAATCACTTTTTGTGTTTGAAGAATCATATTTTTTATGGCTGGTACATTAGATATACCATGACCAATAATTACAGGTTTGTTAATTCCTAATACTGGTGTTCCACCGTAGTGCTCGAAGTTAAACATCTCAAAAAATTCGTCGTCAATTTTACGACGCTGAGCAAGTTTATAAAAACCTTCGGCCTCTTTTAGAATGACATTCCCAACAAATCCATCACACACAAAAACATCCGCTTTGTCATCTCCAAAAAGCTCATTACCCTCAACATTACCTACGAAATTAAAATCTTTCGAATCTTCCATAAGTTCGTGAGTGCTTTGAGCTACCATGTTACCTTTTTCTTTTTCCGAACCAATATTAACAAGCCCAACACGCGGGTTTGGAATACCCATAACACTCTCAGCAAATATTTTCCCAAGAATACCATACTGATAAAGAACATCAGGACGGCTATCAGGATTCAATCCTACATCGAGTAATAATGCATATTTATTAATATCTGTTGGAACATAGCTACCAATACAAGGTCTTATAATACCCGATATTGCTTTCACAGTATACATGGCACCAACAAGCATAGCACCAGTATTACCGGCACTAGCAAATCCGTCGATAAGGCCTTTATGTAAAAGACCAAATCCAACGGCAACGCTGGAATTAGGTTTCGCCTTGAAAGCTTTAGCTGGATGCTCACCCATCTCGATAACATCACTGGCATGAACAATCTGGAATTGAGAAATATCACACTTTTCGCGATTTAATATCTCTACAATTTTGTCCTGATCGCCAATTAATACCAACTCTACATCGGCAGGCAACACTTTGCGGGATTCTATTGCTCCTAAAACTGTAGCTTCAGGAGCAAAGTCTCCACCCATAATATCTAATCCAATCTTCATTGCAGTTAAAATTTTGGCTTCTGATTTCTAAAGGCAGAAAGATACCAATTTATTCCGCAATTTGCTTCTCAACAGCTAATTTTCCTCTATAATGACCGCACTCTGGACAAACACGGTGATACTGTACAGTAGTTCCGCAGTTTTGGCATGCCATTACAGTAGGAACTTTGGCTTTATCATGAGTTCTTCTCTTGTCTCTTCTTGACTTGGATACTCGTCTCTTAGGATGTGCCATTTTACTACTTATTTAATTGTTAAAAATTCGTTTATTTCAGTCTCTTAAGTGCATCCCAACGGGGATCGCACGGTATATCATCATCCGAGTCATCCGATTCATCATCATCTTCCTCGTCGTCAAATTCTAAATCAATATCATCGTCATCATCAAAACCAAAGTCAAAATCTTCATCATCAACACTAACAAGCTGCTCGTATCTCTCAAGCATTTCGGGGTTGCAAGTACTTTCTCCTTCTTCATCGTCTTGATGAATTCGTTGAATAGGAAGTGATAAAATAGTGCTCTCGTATACATACTGAGTGAAATCGATAAAATCTTCAGTTCCAGAAATTATCCATAGTTCATCATTACCCTCTTGGGCATTGGTTCCTATTTTAATTTTAACAGATCCTTGAAATTCTATATCCTGAGAATACACATCCAAACATCTATCACACTCAACATCAACAGTGCCGTTAATAGAAACGTCAGCTGTTGTTACACCGCTCATTTTGTCTATTTTGATAGTAACATCTAAATCACTATCAAACACCCCTGAATCAACAAACGAATCAAAGAACTCTTTTCTTACCTCTATTTTAAACTCGTGAACACCTTCGGTTAAACCGAAATATGGTATTCTAAGCTCATTAATTTTTTTCAAATCTACACGATTTTTTTTGCCTCGCAAAAGTAAGTATTAAAATCAGAATAAAAAAGAAAATGATAATAGAGCACAAATGATTTGATGAATAATCATTAAAGGACAGCTATATTACTAAATTCTTCGGATATAATTTATTGTTAATCTGTACTATGAAAAACAAAAAATAGACACAGTTTTTTTTACTAAAACTAGCAAGTGCAATTGCTTAAACACTCTAAAATACTACTTAACTTTTCGTTTTTTAGAAAATAATAAGTGTTTTTACCTTCTCTTTTTGAGCATAAAACGCCCTTATCTTTTAAAATCCCTAAATGATGTGAAGTAGTAGATTGCTCAAGATTAAGTTTTTCGTGTATTTCAGTAACAGTAAGCTTTGATCCGTCGCCCAAAAAATTAAGTATAGCAATACGCATTGGATGCGCCATAGCTTTTAACATATTCGACGCCTTCTCTAGTTGCTCTATATCTAATTTACTAATGTCCATTATTATGTGCGGAGTTTATATTTTTAAAGATGCAAATATATGAATATATGATAATAAAAAATATTTTTTTTTTTAAAATATCTAAAATCAGACAATTATAAACACGCCTTTTACCTAACCATTTTAGCAATAATATTCTTAGAGACTCCTGTAACAACAATTGCCCATAGGCCAAAGGCTACAAAAAAATGCGTTAGGCTTTCGGCCCAAAGAGATTTAAAATCGTTTATCTTAGAAAACTTAGGATAATACTTAAAATAGATAACATCAACCTCTGAACCTACTTTGTAGGTTACATCTTTACTAATATCTATTTTCCTATTCTCAACCTGAACATATTGTTGCCAGTATGAAGTTTTATCGTGGTGGTGCTCTAACCTAGTCTCGATTATACAATGACGAACTTCTCCAAACGACACTACTATTATATTCTTAACAAACGATAAAACTAAAAGCACTAGTAAGCCATACCAAAAAAGTTTTTTTCTGCTGTCTCTTTCAGTATTTGTTGCTTTTAGTTCCATTGCATTTCCATATCAAGAAGATTAGCATCAAGCCAACTCTTTGTTTGCTCCATAAGAACTTCGTGATTATCATTAACTATTGGCTCGCCTATTCTAACACTAATTTGCTTTTTAAACTTCCCTAATTGACGAAACCAATGAGGAATAAAATAGTCGTCACCAACCCAAGCATCGTTAGGGTCTTTATAGCTAATTGCAATTGGAGTAATAGGAATATTTGTTTTGGCGGCAATGGTAAACGAACCAGGTTTAAACTTCTTTGTATCGGGTCCCACATGCGTTGTACCTTCGGGAAATAATATTACTTTTCCTCCGCGTTCGTAATTATCTTTTATCGATCGCATTGTTTGAATCATACTCTTAGACGATTTACGATCAACCAAAATCATTCTAAAAGGCTTAACTGTCCAACGCAATATTGGCCACGAACCAACCTCCTTTTTTGCAACAATACTACTTGGAGAGTATTTCATTACCACAAAAATATCGATATAAGATCTGTGATTTGGCATCACAATAGTACCTGTTGGTAATGCTTTCCCTTTTACATCAATCTTATAGCCCAAAAACCAAAGACACGAACTTCCCCACATTGATAGGTACTTAAGATATATCTCTTTTTTTCGGGAAAAACGAATTCTAATCAACCCAAAAAAAGCACAATATAATGAAGCGATAATACAAAGTAATAATCGAATAAAAGCCAAGGGATATTTAATCATAGCTGATTTTTTAAACGCACAAAAGTAAATAAAATAGTATAAACAATAAAATGGTTTAAGTTATCTTAACATTCAAAACAAAACAGACGTTTGTTTATAGATAAAATAATTTTTACTTTCCCAACAGTTCATTATAAACAACAACATAATAATATGATATCGCTATTAAAAAAGTTACGAAGAAAAATAAAGAACCATCCACTTCACAGTTTATTTATAGGAAGTGCTCTAACAATTTTATTAGGAACTGTTGTTTATCATTTTGTTGAACACCTTCGGTGGATAGATTCATTATACTTCTCGGTGGTTACTCTTACTACTGTTGGATATGGAGATTTTTCTCCAAAAACCGATTTTGGCAAATTGTTTACTGTATTTTACATTCTTAATGGTATAGGAATAATATTTGGTTTTATTAATGCCTATTACGATTACAGAATTAAAAAAGAAAAGCAACGAAGAAAAACAAAAATGTAATTGTATTACACAATCTTATGACCAAAATAAAAAAAAACATTTATTTCACTTACAATACAAATAAGACACAAATAAAGATTTATAACTGTGTCTATAAAAATAGAGCCCATATTTAAATGTTTACAGCCCTAAATACAAAAAATTATCACCAAACATCAACATTATTACAACTATACGTTACAATACACTATTTTTTTATTAAGTTTGGTAACTATAATTAATATTATTCTCAAATAGAGTTAATTATTAGCTATTACTCATGCTTTTTAATACAAATGCTAGAATTACCAACCAACTGTAATTAAAAAACACAAACCCAAAATGACAAAGAAAATCACATTAAAAGAAAACAAGCTAATATTAAATGACAATCAGGAACAAAAATTTCCAATCCTTACTATTGTAATTATTGTTCTAATAGTACAAGCATTTGATATAATTTTAGATGAGATAAAAATGCCGAATATTATTTGGCTAAGTATAATTGGAATTACTCTTTTTATTGCAACTTTTACTCTATATAAAAAGAGTTTTAAGAACGAATTTTTAATTACAGATATATACAGCATAAGAATTAAAAAGGACATTTATAACAATTATATTATTAGAATAATTAATAAAAAAGGAAAAAAACGTCACATTAACTTAATGGAAGAACATTTAGAAATAAAAGAATTGATCAATTTCTGCAAACAAAACAATGTTCACATCTATACAAAAAAGGGGTTAATCGACTATTTACAACCCAAAAGTCAACAGATATATTAACAAACTACGAAAACAAAAAGACACTTTTAATGAACGAAACAAAGAAAAAATTAATTGTTTTAATGTTCCCTCTAACGGGAATATTAATATTTGATTTTCATACAATGATTCAAAGTTTTTCGTCTAGCGAAACATGGCAAATTATATTTTCGGGAACTGGATTAGCTGCTTTTTTTACACTTACAACTAAATACGTTTACAATCTAAATAAGAGAATTAAAAAGCAATAACTAATCTGTAATGTTTATAGTTCCTCAATGCTTCTGAGTATAACAACCTAATTTACTGGGCTTTTTGTCTAAAGAAAATCTACAACAGAAAATAAAATTATAATTCATAAAAAACAACTTCACCCTTCAACTATTACAAAAACAACACATTATCACCCCAAATAAAAAACACAACAACAGTTTTAAAGCATATTCCAACATAAGTTTAAATAACTAGTTTTGCTGCATATTTTTAAAAAATTTATATATGCGTAAAAAAATCACTCTATTTTTTCTACTTGTATTAAGCTTAAGTAAGCTTGGAGCAACACAAAACAACAATATTCTAATTGATAGATGGAATCAATACATTAAAACAAAAACTGTTGACGAAGCAAAAGCATTTATCGACCCCATGCATTTTGCAAGTATATATGGTTTTGTGCAGCCTGGTTCAGAATTAATTAATTTAATGAAACCTGTTTCTGAGGAAATATATGGTAACTCTGGTAGAATATTCGTACAAATTTACGAGTTTAAAACTTGGATTGCATTTAAGAAACTTAATGAAAATTGGGTAATGACAATGGATGAAAACGAAATACTTGAGCATTTAACTAAAAATTGGATACAAACAAAAGTAGGAAGCGTTACTTATGTAAGTAGTTCGCCATTAAACGAAGAAACACTAAAGGAAGCAGAGGTATTTGCCAAAGAAAACGACAGATTAAGCAAAGAATTTGGAATAAAACTAAATGATTTTAAATATTATTATGCCAAGCTAGGAGAAGAAGCAGAAAACGTAGTTGGCGAAATGGATAAAAACACTGGAAAAGCACGTTACAGGGCTATTAAAGCTGTTGAAACAGTTAGTCATGTTCACGAATTAGTTCATATATATGCCTTTGAATTTGGTAGTGGGAATCCTTTTATAGACGAAGGTGTTGCAACATGTTTTGGAAATAAAAACATGTCAAAAACGGCAAAAAGAGCTCAAAATGTTCTTAATCTAATTGAAGATTGTGGCTACGAGAAGTATTTAAACCCACCAACTTTTGTTGAGGCCAACATGCAACGTAAAAATGTTTATGCACTTGCCCAACTAACCATAAAATACTGGAAAGAAAAATATGGAATGAAAAAAATAAAAGACCTCCTAGTTGTTCAAAAAAATCCTGAGATTGATATTTTAAAATATATTGAAAATAATTTCGAGAATAAAGATCTTACAAATAATTCTTTGCGCGAAATACTAAGAAACAATATTAAAGAGTCTTCAAGCAAATAATTTCTTATAAAGAAAAAAGATCACAAGCTCTTTTGCAAAAGTAAACAGGTTGTGATCTTTTTTATAAACAAATGCTGCTAATAATTATTTAACAGTAAACTGACTTGGTAAACATGACAAATCAAAAAAAAGTTCAACTCATTTACAGTCGAAAACAGAAGCTATACATTTACATATTCTACAAATAGAAATTATATAGTTTAGTTTACCAAACAATACCTATAAACCAATACAAAAAAGGGATTGATATAACAGAAAACAAAGTAGTAAAAAAGAGATTTTCGGAAGCCATTTTTGCATTATAACCATACTCGGCACACAGCATAACAACGATTGCCATACAGGGCATTCCACTCTGCATAACCAATACTGTTAAGGCATTTTGTGATATAGGTATTGGTATAACAACATCCACAAGTTTTATTATAATAAGAATAATAATTGGACTCAGAATTAACTTGTTAAGACCAATAGAATAGAGATACTTTTGTTGGAAAAGACTCTTAAATCTACTCTGTGTTAGAATTGAACCAATATAAAGCATCGAAAGATAAATAGTAGTCTCGCCAAGTTTACCAAACGACATAATAATAAACGAAGGAAGCTTAACAGAAAAAGCAAAAAGCGAAACACCTATTATAAATGCAATTGTATTAATGTTTAACAATTTACTAAATACATTTTTAGTCGATTTTTTATCTAATATCATTATTCCTGCGGTCCACAATACAGAATTAGATGAAAGTTGGAAAATAGCGGCATAGAACAAACCTTCGCCACCAGGAAAAAGAGCATCAAACAGAGGGAAGCCAATAAAAATGATATTCCCAAACATTGTGTGCAACAAATGTATTTTTGAATCCTCAATATTTAACCCAACAATTTTCGCCGATCTTCTACCTGAAAAATAGAGAATTGAAATAGCAAAAAATGACAAAACAAATACCGATAATCCAGATTCAATGAGCTGAGCGGTAGGTTTCAGATGAGCAATCTTTGTTGCCAACAAAAAAGGTAACGTAACATTAATAATAACCTTTGCTAAAACAAGTCTCCCCTCTTGAGTAATTATCTTATATCGTGTAGCGATTATACCTACAAATACTAGTAGAGCAAGAATAAAAATCTGATTTAAAATAATCGCTATATGCATATCAGAAAATTGACACCAATATTTGAACCATTAGAATTAATAATACCATTGCTATTGGATAAACTGTAGCATAAGCTACACTAGGAGCGTCTGTTTCTGTCATTGTATCGGCGGCAGCTAATCCAGGAGTACTAGTCATCCCCCCTGTTATTGTACCCATAAGTGTAAGAAGATTAATCTTAAAAAACACTCTTCCAACAACAGTACCAATAACCATAGGAACAATTGTTATAATACCACCTATAAGAAACAACTGAGCACCATAATTATTGTACGTTTCAACTAATTGAGCACCTGCATTTGTTCCAACGGGTGCAAGAAAGAATAACAATCCTAACTGTCGTAGCAGTTGATTTGCCGACCCTGTCATTGTCCAAATTATTGGTCCTGTCTTACCTATATTACTTAATATAAGGGCAACAGCCAACACACCACCAGTAAGACCAGGACTAAAAGAGAAGTTATCGCCAAACTGTATATTCATCTTACCAACCAAAACACCCAAAATAATTCCTGCGGCAACAGGAAAAAGATCGGTATCAGATAAACGTCTACTATCGTTACCTAAAAGAGCAACAACTTGTTTCATATTACCCTTATCGCACGACACCATTAACTTATCGCCAAATTTAATATGAGTTGCCGAACTTGGAGTAATATCAATACCACTTCGTCTTATTCTAGTTATAACAGCATTAAAACTCGTCATAAGATTTAACTGTCTAATAGTTTTGTTAACTATTGTTTTATTAGTAACAAGAATTGCCTGAACCTCATATTTAGAACTTAATGGAATATCTTTATCTGTCTGTGGACCAATCAAAACTTCAATTTTATCAAGCGACTCTTTTATTCCAACGGCACGAATAATATCTCCCTCGTTTAAAACAGTTGCAGGAGTTGGAGTAAATGTAACCCCATTATGTTGAACTCTAGAAATACCTGCACCAGTCATTGCCCTAACCTTTAATTCGCCAATGCTTTTACCAAAAATATTTTCGTTTTGAACTTCATACTGACTGAATATTATTTCGGGATGATCGGTTCTATTTTCCTCATAAATAGCTTTTTCGCAGTCGCTAATTTTCTGTCTTACAAGCTTAGGCAACAATCTAACAAACAAAATAACGCCAAGAACACCAAAAGGATAAGCAATACCATAACCTATTGAAGCCAATGGAGAGTTTGTTGAATCTATTGCTGCTGCCAAACCAGGAGAACTTGTCAAAGCTCCTGTAAACATTCCAATAGCAATATTATAATCAATATTAAAAAAATACGATACCCCAAAAGTTGTTAATCCACCAGACACAATTATTAATGTTGCTATAACAAGTATCTGCTTCCCCTTAGACTTAAACGAATCGAAAAAACCTGGACCCGCTTGAATTCCAACTGTAAAAATAAATAGTACTAAACCTATATATTGAAAATCTTTTGGTATCTGAATTCCAAAATGACCAAAGATTAGGGCTACAAATATTACGGCCGATATATCAAGCGAAATCCCCTTAATTTTTATGTTTCCAATAATAAATCCTAATGCAACTATTAAGAAAAAAGCAAAGTAAGTAGATGTAAGAAATTCCATATTAACCATTTTTATGCAAATATACGCCAATTTATAATTCCATCCGAATGGTGAAAAACATACTAAAAAATGATTTATAATAAAGTTTCAAGAATGAGGTTATAACAATAATAAGCTATATTTAAATCAAAAAAAATGCGCATAGTAGTACAGAGAGTGAATAGATGCTCGGTAGAGGTTAACAATGTTATAATATCAGAAATTGAAAAAGGATTACTTTTACTTGTTGGCATTGAAGAGACCGACGACCAAAATGATATTGACTACCTTATTAAAAAAATAATAAATCTTAGAATATTTGATGACCAACAGGGTGTAATGAACCTTTCTGTTAAAGATATTGATGGAGATATTTTATCTGTTAGTCAGTTTACTTTAATGGCATCTACAAAAAAAGGTAACAGACCATCATACATTAGAGCTGCAAAACCAGAGATATCAGTTCCTTTATACGATAAGTTTTTATTCGATTTAAGAAACACTCTAGGTAAAGAGGTGAAAAATGGAGAGTTTGGTGCCGAGATGAAGGTTTCGTTAATAAACAATGGACCTGTAACAATAATACTAGATAGCAAACAAAAAGATTTTTAAATGACTATTAAAGAGGCACAAGAAAAAGTTGATAGCTGGATAAAAAAATATGGAGTTAGATATTTTAACGAACTAACCAATATGGCTATTCTTACCGAAGAAGTTGGTGAAGTTGCAAGAATAATTTCTAGAAAATATGGCGAACAATCATTCAAAGAGTCGGATTCTGGCACAGATCTTGGAGATGAACTAGCCGACGTTCTGTGGGTAATAATTTGTTTAGCTAATCAAACAGGTGTAGATTTAGAAAAAGCACTTGAAGCTAACATTAATAAAAAAACAGATAGAGACAAAGAGAGACATCTTAACAATAAAAAATTGACAAAAAATAACTGTCAAAAAAACAAAATAGGCGGTAACAACGATTAGTTATTATATCTATATTTGTTGACACATTGTACTAAAATGAATACATCCCAAACAAAAACATTTACAATAACACATATCAACGACCAAAACAATAGATGCTTTACTCTAAATTTGGCCAATGCTATTAATAAATTTGTAGAATTCTATACTATAAATGGATCATTTGTATTTTCCAATTCTTTTAATAACGAATCTACTATTGATCTATCTTTCTTACCTATTGGTTTATATCTTGCTAAGATAGACAACGAATTCAGCTCTATTGAGATTGTTTAACATCCTTAATTCGTCATTATATAATGATTCTGATACACTATAAAATCCCATAATACAGTTTATTCTGAGTGTATAACATATCGCTCTATAAATATTTGAACAACTCAGTTTTTTTAATTTTATAATTACCTTTGCACTCTAATTTTATACCAATTGTTATTTCGGTATTTTACAAGTAAAATTAAAGGTTATTATAATGGAGAGAAAAGATTTTGAAATAATGGCACCAGTTGGTTCATACGAATCGCTTATGGCTGCTGTTAATGCTGGTGCCGATTCTG
>Ga0193955_1000826_pt1 | contig 15977 bp, 17 predicted proteins | sample BB_6_MG_FD_140343 | JGI IMG/M metagenome (GOLD analysis project Ga0193955, IMG submission 140343) | Microbial mat bacterial communities from the Broadkill River, Lewes, Delaware, United States - BB_6_MG | ecosystem: Environmental > Aquatic > Freshwater > River > Microbial mats | place: USA... | reverse complement strand
TACAGCATTCTGCTTCTTTTACCATACCACATTTAGGGCATTTTTGTCCAACCTTTACATTTTTACAACATTGTTTTACGCAACAAGCTTTCTTACAATTAGGAGGACACGCTTCCTTTATTTTACCACATTTTTTACATTTCTCTCCAACTTTTACATTCTTACAACATTGTTTTACGCAACATTCTTTCTTGCAGTTAGCAGGACAGGCCTTTTTTACTTTACCACATACAGTACATTTTTGTCCAACCTTTACATTTTTACAGCAATTCTTTTTTTGAGGTTTTTTTACTTGTTCTATTTTTACAGAACTGTTTGTAGAGCTCTCATTGGCAATAAGTGTGCTTTTTGTGAAGTAGATACTACAAATTAGTACTACTAGAATGATAATTCTTTTCATAGATTTCTTTTTAGAGTTATCTATATTGTACGTTGTCAGACTTCTGAAGGTTGTGTATTGTTTGGATGGTTTAGTGTGTGATCAGTTCTTGTATAAGATTATTAAGAGAGTTTACGTCAATCTTTTTTGCGATGATTGTTTTGTCTTTATCTAATAGATAAACCATTGGGGTTGATGTTATGTTATAGTATGACTTGTAGTTAGATCTGTTTCTTGGATCATAACAGTTCGTAAAGCTATATAGTTCATGTTCCTCTATGAATGAAATCCACTTATCTTTATCGTTTTGAATATATATAGCAATAACTTCTATATCGTTATATTTGTTGGCAATTTCTTTTTTTAATAATGGAATTATCTTTTTGCAATGACCGCAATCTGGTTCCCAAAATACAAGTACTGTTAGTTGTTTGTTAATGTCGTACAGATTTATCCATTCTCCATCTAAGTTTTGGAGTGTAATATCTTTTGCTTTTTCTCCTATTCTTGAATATTTAAGTTTTGTAATCTTTTCTTGAATACTTGATATTATAGTGTCTGTTGCCCAATATGCTTTTCCGGAAAGGTAGTATTCTTCTGCTATTTTATAGAATGCATTGTCCATCCCCATAATCTTGCTATTAAGCGTAAAATTAAAGCAATACGAAGTCATATATCGAAACATCTCTTTGTTGTGTTTAGAACGTTCTATAAGCTTCGTTGCTTCGTTGAATATTGTATCTGGATGTGGTATTATAATTTTATTGAAGAAGATGTCTAGTTTAGACTTAAGCATGGGTGTTCTTAGTAAAGTGCTATCATTAAGATTTGCATTGTCCCAATAATGATTCTTATTGTAGAAGTATTGTAGTTTGTTTATTGAATCTTTCCTGTTTTTTACATTCTTTTCTAAGATTTTGTCATAGTCAGGAATTATTGGCTCTAGTGAGAATGTAGTGAATGTAGTTAGTGCAGTATTTGGATATTGTTGAGAGATGTTGTGTATTTTTTCTCTTACTTTATTGTCAATACCATAAAGCAATTGTTCTTGTATATTTTTGTCTTTGTTTTTAGATATTATCTCTTTCTTGTTTATATTTTGTTCTGCAAGAAAGAGCTGGAATTTTACAAACTCTGCACTTTCATCTGAACCTATTATCTTCATATTTTTTACAGGAGCATTAATATCTGTTTGTATTGTGAAATTTTGGTCTTCCCCTATAAGTATGTCGAAGTATTGTTTTGTTTCAAGATATATGATATATAGTCCTGAATGTAGTTTTTTGTCTTTAGAGAAAATGGCTTCTCCTAGTGGATTAATAGTAGTAGTGTCAGTGATAAAGACTTTGCCATTGAAATAATGTGCAAGAAAAACCTTGTTTGCTGTACAGTTCTTTAATTTAAGTTTAAGATTGTAATTATTCCCTAAACACAGTGTATATAGAGATGACAGAAGTATTATAAGGAATAATCTAATCTTCATTATTAATATAATAGTGTGTATATTTCTTTGTCAAACTCAGTGAAACCGTAGTTTTTAGCTAGATTTAGATCCTTAATTGCAGCATCTTTATTGTTTAAATATAAATATACAATAGCTCTATTGTAATATGCTTTTGCAAATGAAGGGCTGATATTTATAACTTTGCTGTAGTCTTTTATTGCAGCAGCATAATTCTTTTCTTCTTGATATGCTATGGCTCTATTATAGTATACTCCAGTTGAGTTCAGTCCATTCTTTATCGATTTGCTATAGTCGTCAATTGCACCTTTGATGTCTTTGTTCTCAAATCTAGTTATTCCTCTAAAAAAATATGCTTTTTTGTTTAGTGGATCTAGATTTATAGCTGAAGAGTAATCTTTTATTGCTAGTTTGAATTTGCCTAGATTCTCGTATACTATTCCCCTGTTTAAGTAAGCATCATAAAAGTCTGAGTGTTGTTTTATTGAAATATTAAAATACTTAATTGCTGTTTTGTATTGTTTAAGATTTGCATACGCTATTGCTTTATTATAATATGCTGGTGCATACCTAGCATCAATCTTGGTAGCCGTATTAAGTTCTTTTATGGCTTGATTGTAATTCTCCATTTCAATTAAGGAGAGTGCTTTATCGTTATATCTTTTTGCCTTATTTGTACATGATGATAGGCAAAGTAATGTAACTATTGCAATAAAAGAATACTTAAACATACTTATTGTTTTATGGGGGTTTGGTATCCCAAATATACTAATATAACAGTTAATTCCCAAGCAATCTCTCTACCCAATCTTTTTTCCCTGCTTTCGTTAATTCCGCAATTAGTTCTTTTCTTTCTTCTTTCTTATACCAAAAGAAAAATTTGCGTTGTAGTTCTTTTTCTTTTTTTGATTTTGCAGTATAGATTTTCTTTAAAGAATAAGGATGATATCCAGAGTAATACATTACAGTTGCGACTGTCATTGGAGTGGGAGTGAAGTCCTGTATTTGTTCTAGTTTAAAGTTTAATTCTTTAGTTTCTATAGCCAAATCTGCCATATCTACGTTTTTGCTTCCTGGATGTGAGGAGATGAAATATGGAATAAGTTGCTGATTTAATTTAAACTTCTTATTTATGTCGATAAACAACTTGTTTAGTTTCTTGAATAGCGAGAATGTAGGTTTTCTCATTATTTTAAGAACTGCATCTGAAGTGTGTTCAGGTGCAACTTTCAGTCTACCAGATACATGATTCTGAATTAAATCTTCAAGGTATTTATGATTGGTTGCATTTACAGTTTTGTCTTTCGTGTCATGTAATACTAAATCGTATCTAACTCCACTTCCCACAAAAGCCTTTTTAACACCCTCGATTTGAGAAGCTTGTTTGTATACTTCTATAAGCTTGCTATGGTCTGTATTTAAATTATTACATACATTTGGAAATATACAAGAAGCTCTCTTGCATAGTTTACATATCTTTATGTCTTTTCCTTCCATGCCGTACATGTTGGCAGATGGACCTCCTAAGTCAGATATATATCCTTTAAAATCATGCATTTGTGTCACTTGTTCAACTTCTTCAAGTATAGATTTTTGAGAACGAGATGATATTAATTTCCCCTGATGAGCAGATATTGTACAAAAAGCACATCCTCCAAAGCACCCTCTATGCATTGTTACCGAATGACGAATCATTTCGTATGCAGGAATTACTTTATCCTTGTATTTTGGATGTGGTAATCTAGTAAATGGAAGTGCGTATATTTTGTCTAATTCTTTAGTTGATAGTACATTAAATTGAGGATTAAGAACGATGTATTCATTCCCAATTTTTTGGATTATTCTTGCTGCATCATAAGAGTTAGATTCTTCTTCTATATATCTGAAGTTCTTGGCAAATGTCTTTTTATCTTTTAAGCATTCTTCGTGTGATGCTAGAATAAGGTTCTCCCATTTTTTCTTACCAGGGCAGTTTTCGTAGTCATCTGTAAGAATGGCGGTTTGTTGAATATTTGTTAGGGTTTCAAAAGGAACCCCCTTGCGTAATAATTTAGTTAACTGACGTATAGGCTTTTCTCCCATTCCGTATATTAGCATATCCGCTCCACTTTCTTTTAGAATAGATGGTTTAAGTTCGTCTTCCCAATAATCGTAATGAGTTAATCTTCTTAAAGATGGTTCAATACCCCCTATAACAACTGGAACATCAGGGAATAGTTCTTTTAATATTTTAGAATAAACAATCGTTGGTCTGTCAGGGCGCATTCCAGATTTTCCTCCTGGGGTATATGCATCATCTGAACGTAAACGTTTTGCTGCTGTGTAATGGTTGATCATTGAATCCATTGATCCAGCAGAAATTGCAAAGAAAAGATTTGGTTTACCCAATTTTTTAAAGTCGCGTAAATCATCTCTCCAATTTGGTTGCGGTACAATAGCAACTTTTAGTCCTTCTGCTTCTAGAACTCTACCAATAACGGCTGATCCAAAAGAGGGATGATCGACATAAGCGTCGCTTGAGAATAGAATTACATCAATATCTTCCCATCCTTTTTCTTTTACTTCTTTTGCTGTTGTTGGTAGCCAACTATTCTTCCCTTTCGTTTCCATTTTGCAAAGATAGTTATAATTATGAATTATTTACTGTAACTATTTGTCTCTGTTGTTCGTCATGTATCAATAATTAATCATGTAACTAAATTAAAACATAAATTATGAGATCTATATTAATAGCGTGTTTAACTGTATTTTGTTCGATAAGTATATATGCTCAAAGTGTTACGAGAGAGTTTGATGTAAGCGATTTTTCTAAAGTTGATGTGAGTAGTGGTTTTGATGTGAATATTTCTCAGGGAGATAATGAATTTGTGAGTGTCAAACTTGATAAAGATTTGGAGAAATATCTTATCGTTGAGAATGAAAACAATGGTCTGAAGATATATCTAAAGAAGAAAAGTTTCTTTCAAACATTTTCACGAAGAGAAGTTTTGAAGGTTGATATAGTAGTTAAGAATCTTAACAAAGTTAATGTTTCAGGTGGAGGAGATTTGAGAATAAATAATCTAATAGTTGAAGATCTTAAAGCTAGTTTAAGTGGAGGAGGAGATATAACTATGGGAATAAGGACTAATGTTTTAAAATGTAACGTTAGTGGAGGAGGAGATATTTTGTTGGATGGATATGCTTCAGAGATGGCGGTATCTATATCTGGCGGTGGTGACTTACAATCTAGATTGGAATTAAAGGAAGCTAAAATTTCTATTTCTGGTGGTGGCGATGCTAAAATTTTTTGTGATGGTGCCAATTTAATTAATTCTACATTAAGTGGTGGAGGTGATCTATTTATGAATGTTGGAGCTGATAAATTATCAATTTCAATTAGTGGTGGTGGAAATGCAAAATTAAGTGGTTCGGTTGATGATATCAGAACTGTTATTTCTGGTGGAGGTGATATTCTTGCCAGAGAGCTTGATGCCAGAAATTGTAGATTGAGTGTTTCAGGCGGAGGAGATGCTTTTGTAAAGGTCAGAGATCTGTTAAATATTTCTGTTTCAGGTGGAGGAGATGTTACTTGCTATGGTAAACCTTCTCAAGTTATTAAGAAACTTTCTGGTGGTTCTGAATTGATGATTATAAGATAGGATAATTGATAGAAGAATATTGTATTTTAGTCCTCTGTTATGAAATACAATATATCTTATCAAATAGAGTCAATCTCTCGTGAGCAACTGATAAAATACTTCAAACCTGAAAAAGTGTTCTCATACTGTGCAGAGTGTTCTAATCATGGAAAAATATGGTCGTGTCCTCCTCATGAAATAATTATTGAGGATTACCTGTCTCCATATAAGCAGGTCTTGATTATTGGAGCAAAAGTTCATCTGAATTCTGATTTAATTGATGTAAATAATCTTCAGGATTCTGTTATGAAACTCTTTCTGGAAGGGAGGAAGCAATTCGGAGATAAGTTATTCGAATTGGAAAGTAAGCATTTGAATAGTAAGATTCTGCTTGCTGGTACTTGTTATCAATGTAATGAATGTACGCGATTTGAAAATAAAGCTTGTAGATTTAATGATAGACTGAGATATTCTCTTGAGTCAATTGGTTTTCTTGTTAGTGATATTGTAAAGGATGTACTTAACGATGAAATTCAATGGATAAAGGATGGAGTAATTCCAGAATATCTTCTAAGTGTTGGAGCGATTATGTTGGAGCACCCCGTGGATAGTATAGAAATATAAATAATAATAGTTAAACAGAAAAAAGACCGGTAAGCATTGCTTGCCGGTCTTTTTTCTGTTTATATCGCCAATTTCATATATACAACAATCTAATTATGTTAAAGATACCGCTCGTTTGTAAAAAGTTTATACTTATTAGATATATATACCAAAGTGTATTTTTGTAGAAGTAAAGATTAATTTTGTAAAGCGGCAATTGTCAGTTTCGCTGTTTGCTTCATATTAACACTCAGTTTATTCCTAAATAATATTATAAGCAACAATTATTTGCTTGAATAGATAACTATTAATTAATATATAAACAAAAGATTTTATGAAATTATCTACAACCACATCTGTTACTACAAAACAAACAATTAAGGATAATTATGATATTCAAAGAGGAAAGAAAATTCTTTTAAAAGAAAAAAGTATCAATCATATTATTGATTTAGATTCAATCACTCATTTGGTATGTGATTGTTATTTAACTACTGTATATATGTTTACAGGAGAGAAATATGTTGTTGCAAAGTTATTAAAAGAATTTGAGATAGAATTAATTGATTACTGTTTTGTACGAGTAAATAGAAATACAATTATCAATAGCTCGCATGTTTTGAGCTATGGGAAAGGTAAATGTAGGGAGGTTTGTATATCAAATAATGTTATTATCAATGTTTCTAGAAGAGGGATGGCTCGCTTAAAGGATGTTATTGAATATGTAAATATGTGAAATGAGACTTCTTGTTTTTGATACGTATTCGTTTATTAGATAAGCAAACCACTTGAAATATACATATATAAGAAGTTGTAATTTAGTATTGTAATTATTCTTAGTTATGATCATACCTATAATAAGTGGATGGCGACGCCACTATAAATGCAGCTATTATTATTAAATTTTACATTATGTCAGAATTAGTTTCAATGGCACAACAATTTTCAGGTTTGCCTATGGATTCTCTTATTGGAGGTCCTTTAAACGCATCAGCTACTGCAAATTCAGCAATGGCTATGACTCAAACAAAGTTTCTTTTAGATACTTGTTTTAATAAAATAGATGATGGCTATGAGCCAATAATGATTAGCATGACTTTAACTAGGGGTGTTATAACTCCTGGAGAGGAAGGTAAGGAGGCAACTATTCAGCCTTTGTCAACAAAGTTCGAGTTACCATTATTAACAATTATCCCACTTAATTCATTAGCAGTTGATAATGTTGATATTAAATTTGAGATGGAAGTTAAGTCAAGTTATGGAGAAGATACTTCAGAGGCTAAGTCTACTGAACTTGCTTCAAAAGTTGATTTTGAATCTAAGTTTAGCTGTGGTTGTTTTTCTGCTTCTGTTAAAGGTAGTGTTAGTTATGATCAGAAAGAGTCATCTAGTAAGGATACTCATTACCAAAAGAGTAATAATGCGAAGTATACTGTTGGGGTTCACGCTGGACAGATTCCACTTCCTCAGGGTGTAACTACTATAATTGATGTTTTCTCAAAGGCTATAGAACCTATTACTATCGGTAAAGAGGGTGCTCCAAGTCAAAAACAAGGTGAATAGTATCATACAATCGTTAACTTAAGATGATTGGTATTAATTGTTTTTAGATTAAACCTCGTTTTTAATTATCCACTGGTATGTAACTGTATCAGTGGATAATACTTCTAATCTTATTGTTTTTAATATGGAAAATATAAATAATTTAAATAGAAATAATCAATCAGTATTGAAGCTACCGAAAATAGGGGATATACTTGGTGCTCCCCTAGTTGCAGCTGTTTCTGCAAATTCTACTATGGTTCGTGAGCAGACAAAATTTTTAATGGAAACTTGTTTTGTTTCTAAAGGAAATAACCTTTATGAACCTATGATGATTGAAATGTCGCTTTCTAGATTTATTGAAGATGATAGAGATGAATCAGGACTTAAAGAGATTAATACTACATTTCAAATCCCTTTATTAACACTGGTTCCTATGAATTCGTTAGTAGTGGATTCTGTTGAAGTAGATTTTAGTCTAGAAATAGTTTCTCAATCAGCATCTCAATCATCAGTACAAATTAAGGGTGAGAAGGATAATTCCTCAAAAGGTAATATTCAAAATAATGATGTACAATTCTCAGGAAAATTGAGTTATGATTCAAATGATAAGGCTTCAAATCGTACTCATAACGCTTCTAAACTGAATGTAAAAATTCAGACTAAGTCAATTCAATTGCCGCTTGGGGTTACCTCTCTTATAGATATGTATATTAAGTCTATTAATGTTTTACCAAAATAATAGTTTTAAATGATGAATAAACCACAAATAATAGAATGCCCAAACTGTAAAACACCTATCTATTTTGATGTTAATGGGTTAATGCAGGGAGTTAGTTTTACTTGTTCTAATTGTAATTGTTCAATAAGTATGGCATCTTCAAGTTCACAAGTTGTGAAGAAAACAATGAATAAATTTGAAGAATTAAAAGTTAAGTCTAAATAAATAATATAGCAATGATAAGTTTAAATAAATTTATAGATTCAGTTCATGATGCTGTTGTTTCAGCTAATGATACTTTGACTGATAGTAGTGTTGGTATCCTAGCTAGGTTTTTTAATAAATCAAAGGATGAAGATGGAAAAGAAATATTGGTTCCTGAAGAAATTAGTATAAAATATCCTCATATCTCAGATTCTGGGGTTGAATATATTGATGTTAATGTTCCTCTTCTAACTTTAGCTCCTTTAACTTGTCCAACTATTGATTCTGTTGAGTTTTCTACAAAGTTTTTGTTTGCAGTATCTGAAGATCAGTTAAAGATGGAGTTTTTAAAGGATAGTAATAATAATTCAGAGAGTCAGTCAAATAGAGTTGGAAATTTAAAGATTGTAATATCTCCTCAGGATGTTCCGGAAGGTCTAAAGAGTTTAGTAGAGGGGTATGAACGAGCTTTAAAATTGCAGATTCCGTAATTATTCTAATTATGAGAATATTTCAACATAGAAAAAGGAATAAACATACGTTGTCGCTATGTAAGATTATATTAAGCTTAAAAGAAGCATTTTTTGATAATCAAGAGTTTTTTAATGGATATCAAATACAAAAGTTATCAGAGTTTTACAAAGAGGATGGAACCCCCGTTTTACGGAGAATTAGAATTGATAAAGATCGATTTATTGAAGTTCCGTTGATAAACCTGGTTAATTATGCTCCACTGTGTATAAGTGAATTTTCTTTGAGTTTCAATATCAAGTCAAGATTTATAAATATTAAAGAAGTAGAAAAGCAGATTTCTCAGATAGAAGGGACTGGATTTGATTTATTTCTAGGTAGAGACAAGGGTGATAATAAGATTGTTTCTGTAAAACTAAGTTTTAAGAGGTAGTTATTGTATTTGTGTAGTTATTAATTGTATTAAATTTAAATAAAATGATAAAGAATGAAAATTATAATTGGACTGATGTAGAGAAAACGGTTAAAGAGGCATTTGTTGGAACGCCTGATAAAGTTCTAATCAAATCTACAGCAATAATTGCAAGGTTTCATCAATATGATACTATTGCTAAAGATGAGAAATCAAGTACAAATTTATCTCCATGGTGGTTTGTTTATTCTGGAGATAAGGGGAGTGAATTTATAGATGTTGTTAAGAAATCAGAAAAGAGTTTCAAGGGGTATGCAAGAGAAATATTTGCTTTACCTCCAGAGTGGAATAGTATGATTAAGTTATTTATGTATCATCCAATACATGATATCTATGGATTTTACGGCGAGATAGCGTCTCAATATGTTAAGGGAATTGATTATAAGGGAGGATGGAAGCAGTTGTATATCCCGGATTTCGTTAATAGTGATCTTAATCTTTCTTCACGTAAAGAAGCTTTGATTTAGAAGTTATATATTATAATCATAGTTACTATGAATTTATCGAGAAATTTAACATTAGGGGAAGTTACTAGGTCTGCTACTGCAGATAGACTGGGTATTAAAAATGACAATATTTCTCCAGCACAATTGGAGAGTATTAAGACTGTTGCAACAAATGTGTTTCAACCTATTCGTGATAAGTTAGGTGCAATAAGAGTGTCTTCAGGTTTTCGCTCTTTAGAATTAAATAAGGCGATTGGAGGGGCTGTTTCCTCACAACATTCGAAAGGTGAGGCTCTAGATTTACAAGGTATACATTTTGAGAATAATGTAATGTTTACTTTCATAAAGAATAATCTGGAATTTGATCAATTGATTTGGGAGTTTGGAGATGATATAAATCCTGATTGGGTTCATGTATCATATACCAAATCAGATACTAATCGTATGCAAGTTCTTAAATCAGTAAGAATTAATGGTAGAGTTATTTATGAGAAATTGGGAAATAAGAATTGATGTTATATCATTTCTGTTGTTCATGTTTTGTGGGATTAGAAAAACGACCGTAGCATTATGTTACGGTCGTTTCATATATTTATTAATACAGCTGCTTATCTTATGCTAGCTCCTAATTGTTTTTCAAAGCTCTTCATGAACTTTTGCATAATCTTATCAATTTGCTTGTCTGTAAGAGTTTTTTCTTCATCAAGAAGAATAAAGCTTACTGCGTACGATTTCTTGTTTTCTCCAAGAGATTCATTCTCGTAAACATCAAAGATTGATACTTTCTTAAGAAGGTTTTTCTCACAGTTATTAGCTATTTGCTTAATATCAGAGAATTTAACTTCTTTGTCAACTAGTAGTGCTAAATCTCTACGTACTGCAGGGAATTTAGGTATAGCGTGGAAACGAACTTTATTCTTAATGACTTCTTTAAGTACGTTTTTCCAGTTAAAATCAGCGTAGAATACTGGTACGTCAACATCTGCTTTTTTAAGTTGTGCAGGGTTTACTAAACCGAATTCAACAAGCTTAACTTTGCCATTAAAGTATGCTAATCCTTCTGTATATATATCGTTCTCAACTTCTTTTACTTTCATCCTATCAACACCAAATCCAAGTTTAGCAAGTACAAGCTCTACGTAAGATTTTATCTGGAAGAAGTTTGTTGGTTCTTCTTTTAGATTCCAGTTTTCAGTTTCTTTGTTTCCTGAAATGAATAAACCTAAGTGTTCTTCTTCGTGATATTTTTTAACTGGGTGTTCTAATCCTTCTTTGTCGATACAGAAGTATGCTTTTCCGAATTCATAGAAACGTACGTATGGGTTCTTACGGTTTACGTTGTATGAGATTGATTCTAATCCTCCGAAAAGAAGTGATTGTCTCATTCCGTTAAGGTCCTGACTAAGTGGATTGAAGATGCTAACAGTGTTTTCTGCTTTGAATGACTCCATCTCTTCGTAGTAAGAAAGCTTAGTTAATGAGTTGTTCATTATCTCATTAAAACCGTTGGCACTTAAGATATCTGATGTTAGATTTCTTAATTTGTATGCGTCTGGTTTTTGTGCGTAACTAAGTGTTGATTGTACTTGTACTGGTACTTCAATGTTGTTGAAGCCGTAGATTCTAAGAATGTCTTCTATAATATCAGCTTCTCTTGTTACGTCAACTCTGTATGGAGGTACTTGTATTAATAAATCGTCACCTTCTTCTTTAGCGATAATCATTTCTAATGAAAGAAGTATGTTTTTAATTATATCTTTTCCAAGTTCTTTTCCAAGTAGTCTTGTTATGTTTGAGTATTTAACTTCTACGTTAAAATATTCAACTTTAGTAGGATAGTAGTCTTTTATTTCTGATGATACAGTTCCTCCGCAGATCTCTTTAACAAGATTTGCTGCTCTTTTAAGAGCATATATTGTTGCATTTGCATCTGTTCCTCTTTCGAATCGGAATGATGCATCTGTATTTAATCCGAAACGTCTAGCTGTTTTTCTTACGTAAACAGGGTCGAAACTTGCCGATTCAATAAATAGGTTTGTTGTTCCTTCTGTTACTCCAGATTCCATTCCACCGAATACACCTGCAATACACATTGGTTGTTCAGCGTTACATATCATTAAATCTCTTTCGTGAAGTTCTCTTTCTACTTCGTCAAGAGTAGTGAATTTTGTTCCGCCTGCTAGCGTTTTAACTACAACTTTATTGCCATTAATTTTATCTGCATCAAAGAAATGTAGTGGCTGTCCTGTTTCAAACAGTACGTAATTGCTAATGTCTACAAGGTTATTTATTGGATTAAGTCCAATAGCTTTCAATCTGTTTTGTAACCATTCTGGTGATGGTTCAACTTTTACATTTGTCATTGAAACTCCTGAGTATCTTGTACAAGCTTCTGGTGATTCAACTTTAATGTTTATGTCTAGATTATTATTGTCTGTTTTGAAATCTTCTACTGATGGAATAGTGTAGTCGATGTCTTGTGTCTGCTTAAAGAAAGCTGCTAAGTCTCTTGCTACACCAATGTGTGATCCTCCGTCTATTCGGTTAGGAGTAAGTCCAATCTCAATTACTTCGTCTCTGAAGATATCGAAGTATTCTGCAGCTGGAGTTCCAACTACTGCGTCTTCAGGAAGTACCATGATTCCTTCGTGTGATGTACCAAGACCAAGTTCGTCTTCTGCACAAATCATACCCATAGATGGCTCACCTCTAAGTTTAGATTTCTTTATTACGAATGATTCATCTCCATCGTATAGTACAGTTCCTACAGTAGCTACAACAACTTTTTGTCCTGCTGCAACGTTAGCTGCACCACAAACAATAGGTAGTGTTTCTTCGAATCCTACGTTTACTGTAGTAATATTCAGGTGATCAGAATTAGGGTGAGGTACGCATGTAAGCACCTCGCCGATAAAGACTTTCTCTAATCCACCTTTTATCGCTTCATACTTTTCTAGCCCTTCTACCTCAAGGCCTATTTGTGTTAATATCTCGCACAGTTCTTCTGTAGGAGTATCAATCTTTAGATAGTCTTTTAACCAATTTAATGATACCTTCATATTATAATCTTGTTTTGTTTTTTACTTGACTTACAAAGTTATTGTTTTTATCCAATTTCCAGCATTCTTTTTATTGGAAGTAATGCTTTTTTTGCCAGTTCTGCTGGTACTTTAACTTCGTATTGTTCTTTTTCCAGTGCTTCGTATAGCTTTTCGATTGTCACTCTCTTCATTGATCCACAAAGAGTTGTTTCACTGACTGGAATGAAGTTTTTGTCTGGATTGTCTTTCTTTAGCTTGTGAATTGTTTCGTTTTCAGTTGCAATGATAAAGTTTTTCTTACTTGATTCTTTTGCATGCGAAATGATTCCTGCTGTAGAATACATATATGTTTGTGGATGACTAAGTATTAGGTCATCATGAGAGCAGTTTGATTCTGGATGAATTAGTACATCAGCATCAGGGTATTCAGCTAATTTGTCTATTATCATCTGTGTCCCTATTCTTTCGTGTACGCAACAGTCGCCTTGCCATATTTCCATATTTCTTCCTGTCATCTTTTTTATGTATCCTCCTAAGTTTTTGTCTGGTAGGAATAATACTTTTTTGTCTTCAGGAATACTTTCAACTATTTTTAGTGCGTTCGATGATGTACAACAATAGTCAGATTCTGCTTTAATTGCTGCAGTTGTATTAACATATGTAACAACGACTGCTCCAGGATTCTTTGCTTTCCATTCTCTTAGCTCTTCTGGTGTTATTCCTTCTGCTAATGAACATCCTGCTTTTTGCGCTGGTATTAAGACTTTCTTTTCTGGAGATACAACCGATGCTGTTTCTGCCATAAAGTGAACTCCGCAAAATACAATAATGTCTGCATCTGTCTTCTCTGCCTCTCTGGCCAGACCAAGTGAGTCGCCAAGGTAATCGGCTACGTCTTGTATTTCTGGTCTTGTATAGTAGTGAGCCAGAATTATTGCATTCTTCTTCTCTTTTAACTCTTTAATCTTTTGTACTAAAGCTTCCATCGCTATCTTAATATCGATTTGTTTCTATTTATTGTGAATTAGGGGGCTAAAATAACAATTAATAATGTAATACCCCAAATCGCAGTAATCAATTAATTTTAATATTCATACTAATGTCCAGTGCCATTACTGAATGTGTCAATGCTCCAACGCTAATGAAATCAACGCCTGTTGCCGCAACACCTTTTAATCTTGGAACGCTCATGTTACCAGATGCTTCTGATTGTGCTTTCCCGTCGATAATGTTGACAGCTTCTGTCATTGTAGCGTTATCCATGTTATCAAGCATTATTATGTCAGCTCCTGATTCAATGGCTTGCTGAACTTCTTTAAGTGTAGTAGTTTCCACTTCAATACGAATATCCGATGGGATAGATGCGCGTACTTGTTTAACGGCATTTGCAATACCACCTGCAATCTTAATGTGGTTGTCTTTTATCATTGCTAAGTCAAAAAGACCAATTCTGTGGTTTGTTCCTCCACCCATTTTTACTGCATATTTGTCAAGTAATCGTAGGCAAGGTATCGTTTTTCTTGTGTCTAATAATTGTGTAGAGTAGTCTTCTAGTTCTTTTACAAATTCATTAGTTTGTGTTGCAACTCCCGACATTCTCTGTAAGAAATTAAGTGCTAGTCTTTCTCCTGTAAGAAGTGTTCTGAATGTAGATTCAATAGTAACTATTAAATCTCCTTTTTTTACTTTATCTCCTTCTTTGATGTGTTCTGTCCAGATTGTTTCTGGGTATAGTTTCTCAAATACCATTCGTGCAACAGGTAGTCCTGCTATTACACCATCGGCTTTCGCGGTCATTGTTGCAGTTGCCATTTGTGACTCAGGTATTAGAGCATTTGTTGTTACGTCTCCACCTTTAACATCTTCTTCAAGAGCTATCTCTATTAAAGTGTTTATGTGTTTCTTATCTAGTAATTCCATTTTTGAATTCTATTTTTCAACTTTTATGAAAGAAGTTTCTTCGTCTTTTTGTTGTATTGTGTGAACCTCAAATTCTTTTTCTTCGTTTGGAAAATCTTCGCGTATTTGAGCTCCTCTACTTTCTTTTCGCAAAAGTGCGGCATTTATTATTAATCTGCAAACACACAGTAAATTATCTAGTTTCAAACTGTATAATTCGTTATTTTCGAATTTATATTCGTTTTCTATGCCTTGTAGCTGTGTTAATGCTGTTTTAAGAAGTCCTTCGTTCTTAATTATTCCAGCATTTTGGTTCATTATACTGGATATTTTATTGTTGATTTCTACAAATTCGTCGGCTTTGTTTTCATTGATGTTGTAGCCTTCTTTTTCGTATATCTTGTATATTTCTTTTTTATTAAGTTTTGAGTCGTCAATGGAGCGTTTTCCGTATACGATGCATTCAAGCAATGAGTTACTAGCTAGTCTGTTAGCGCCCATTATTCCTGTTGATGCCAGTTCTCCACAAACGTACAGGTTACTTATGTTTGTTTCTCCGTTGATTCCTGTTTTTATTCCTCCGCACATATAGTGTGCAGCAGGGGCTACAGGTATACGGTCTAACATGTTGCAGTTGTTCTCTTTGCAAAGATTGTATATTTTAGGAAATCTGTTTTTGATTTTTTCTCCGTCAAGATGGTCAAGTGTAAGGTATACGTGGTCAGTATTGCCTTTTTGCATTTCGTTGAAGATAGCTTTTGCTACAACGTCGCGTGGTGCAAGTTCTTTTAGTTCGTGCTTGCCTACCATGAAGCGTTCGCCTTTTGCATTTTTTAAATATGCTCCTTCTCCTCTTACTGCTTCACTGATTAAAAATGTATAGCCTGCGTTTGAGTGAAATGAAGTAGGGTGGAATTGAATAAATTCCATGTCTTGTACTTCTGTTCCTATTTTGTATGCCAGGGCTACTCCGTCACCGACTGTAGTGTCAGGGTTTGTAGTTCTTTTGTATATTGCTGACGTGCCGCCCATTGCTAGTACGGTTGTGTTTGCGTAGAATATTTTTTCTTCGTTTGTGTTTTCATTTCAAGGTCTTATACCGGTACAAATATTGTAT
>Ga0193955_1000820_pt1 | contig 16063 bp, 20 predicted proteins | sample BB_6_MG_FD_140343 | JGI IMG/M metagenome (GOLD analysis project Ga0193955, IMG submission 140343) | Microbial mat bacterial communities from the Broadkill River, Lewes, Delaware, United States - BB_6_MG | ecosystem: Environmental > Aquatic > Freshwater > River > Microbial mats | place: USA... | reverse complement strand
TACTAAAATTTCTCCATCATCTATACCTATCAATGCAGGATAAGATGTGTACTTTCTACTTCCACTAGAACTTATAAACTCCAATGTAGTAACATTTCTAAAACCATTGTTATTTTTAAAAATCGAATCAATAGTTATTGCATCTGAAGCATAGCTACTTTGGAACAACAATGACAATACTAAAAATAGTTTTTTCAATTTTATCCTTATGTTATATTTTTAAACTAAATATCTTTGCATTATCTGCTTGAGTATCTATATATTTTTGTGAAAGAACTAATTTCCCTTTCATCTCTATTAATTTTTCTTTTGAAAAAATTTCCTTATTTTCTTTATCCAAAGATAATAACTTTTTTTCATATTTAGTTAGAGATGCCATATCTCCTTTCGTATCCAAAAGCTTATTTATAAGATTATTTTGAAATGCAAAATGATTAATATTTTGTATATTATCAACTTCACCATGTTGTTCTTTTCTCTTTTTTTTCCATTCTTCTAACATTGAATACAGCATATTCTTTTCTTCTATACTTAAGCCTTCATGATTCTTTAAAGCTTCTGGAGGCATATTTGCTAATATTTCCATATCCTCAATATCTGCATTAAAATTAGAATCTACTTTCAGCAAACCATTAAAATCTTGATCTACAGTTACCATATTATTTAAAAAGCCTCGTTTTGTGAAATATTCTTCAACTTTTGTAATAGCCTTTTTTTCATCAGTAGTAGTATCTAAAAAAGAAAATAGTTCTATATTTATCTCCTTAGAGACAATGTCAATATTTATATCAATATTTCTTTTAGAATTTGCCATTTCTTTTACATTAATATAACCATCATTGTTAAGATCTTTCGTATTTTCTTCATTAGTTAAATATGACCACATATCATTTAAATATTTTTCAAATTTACCAGTAGCTTTTACCCTATTAGCATCTTCAACATAATCTGTTCCAAATTTTTTTTGAAGTGATTTTTCCATAGAACTATCTGAGTAAAACTCTATTTTTCTTTGGGTCTGCTGGTCAATAAACTCAATAATCTTATCTGAACCACCATACTTTTTAGCTCTGTGTAAATAGTCGGCTCCACCATATTGTACATTATTATAACTAGATGAAATCATAATTTTTTCCTCGATATCTCATAATATCGCAATAACTAAATAAAATCCTTTTTACTTAGTTATTACGATGCTTAAAGTGAAATTAATCACTTTAAGCATTTAGTTTTAGTAGCGACTTAATCTGCTATACCAAGAACTATAAAAGTAGTTGCTGTAAGATATACTAACAAAACTCCATCCACCATCAGCATCTTTCATATCATCTTTACCCATTGTTGCCATTACAACACCTACACTAAGAACTAAACCTAATAGTAATTTTTTCATAATAACCTACCCTCTATCCTAATAATATTTTCCGATTTTTTGTAATTTATCTTCTTCTTTGTATATTTTAGTAGTTTCTATATAGTTTATAATCTCCTCTAATTGGTTTACATCTATATTTCCATTTTCATCTGTCAACTTATATATCTCTTTATCAATTAATTTTTTTTCATCTTGAGTCAATTTTGATGTATTTGCACTATTTATTTCTAATTTAAGAAGGACTTTGTTTTTTATATCACTTTTTTCAGATTCTTGTTGTGTTGTTGTTATTTCTTTGATTATCTTCATGTCTATTGCCTTGGACAAAGTATCAGAATCTTTTTCATCTTCTTTTTTTTCTAGTTCTCTCAACAAAATTTCTAATTCTATATCGATGTTCTTTTTACCATATCCATAATTAGGATGAGTTTTTCTATACTCATCTATGTGCGATTCAATCATAGATTTATTTGAAATACTAGATGATACTCCATAAGATTCTTTTAAAACAACTATTCCATCAAAATTTTTATCATTTTTTAATGTATCGTTAAGTTCATCATCAAGACAGTTTGGAATATTTTCTTTATTAACTGCATAGCTAACACTACCTTTTGTTTTAGATTTAACATATTGATAGTTTTCATCTATACTTTCATGAGACCATATTACTTTTCCCTTTATAAAGTCTTCCACTGCATGACCATTAAAATCATTTTTAGTATTTAAATACTCACCACTATCAAGATTTCCATCTTGATTTTTATCAGCATTTAAAAATTCTCTTTTATATGCAATGTCTGCAAACCATCCACCTACAAATGATTCTGCTTCATCATTTAATCTTGTAATTCCATCATTTCTACTAAAAAAGTCACTGTCTCCAAAATGAGATTTAAGTTTGTTTAATGTTGCATAATCTAAAGATACTATTGCTAATTTATTACTCACAGGATCATTAAAAGCAACTAAGTTACTATTTTCATTTGTCTTATAACTTAAATCTGTTTTTTCAGTTTCTTGAGTAGATTTTAAATTTATAACTTCATTTTTAAGTTCATCTATTGGTCTATTAAAAGTATCTGTTGGTATTGCCTTAAAAGCTATACCACTCATAGTAAAAGAATTCAATTATCTACCCCAAAAAGCTCTAGCATAAATCCAACTTCGTGAAGTACCACTGTAGTTACTAGTTCCAGGATTTCTATAATAATTTATATATCTACTATAATAGTACCCACCATCAGCATCTTTCATATCATCTTTATTCATCTCATACTGAGTACCTTTTGCTTTACCCATTGTTGCCATTGATAACAAATCATCTTTTGGTGTCTCACTTGCTATTACAACACCTACACTGAGAAGTAAACCTAACAGTAATTTTTTCATAATTATTTCTCCTTATATTTAAGTAACTTATAGTATCTCTCCATCTCTTCATTAAAAACAACTTAATATAACTATGTATTAGTTTGATTGGTTATAAATATTTCTTATTGTTACTTTGTAATAAAGTATAGCATATTCTATTCCTAAAGTATTTTTAACTAATTAGCATGAAAATATTGTAAGTGAAGTTAGTTTATTGGTATTAGTAAATTAAAATTAAAGATTTTAAGTGGAGGGTTTGGTTCTACTTCCAGCACTAAGTACTGGAAGTAGAAAAGTTATTAAATTATACTAATTCAATAAATGCCATAGTAGTAGCGTCACCACGGCGAATACGAGTACGAGTAACTCTTGTATAACCACCATTACGTTCAACGTATTGTGGTGCTATTTCTTCAACTAATTTCTTAGTAGAAGCTTTACATTGAAGTGAAGCAAATACAGCTCTATGAGCATTGCTATCACCCTTACCAGCTACTGTGATTAGTTTTTCAACATAAGAACGAAGTTCTTTTGCCTTAACTGCAGTAGTTTCAATCTTACCATGTTCAATTAACGAAATACTAAGGTTTGCTAAAAGTGACTTACGGTGTGCACTTGTACGTCCTAGTTTACGGTATCCATGACGGTGTCTCATCATTATTTCCTTATTTTGCTTCTATTTGTTTTTTTAGAGCGTTTACTACGTCATCTGCTAGATCAGCACCAACTTCGTAACCAAACTCTTGTACCTTCTCAACAATCTCATCATAAGATTTCTTACCAAGGTTTTTAACGTTTTTAAGATCATTTACACTCATAAGAACAATTTCTCCAACAAGTGTTATACTTGAACGGTCAAGACAGTTGAAACTTCTAGCACTTAATCCTAAAGAATCAATGTGAGTAGTAAGTTTTTTAAGGTCTGGTGACTCTTCAACTCTCTCAATAGTTGTAGGAGCTTTTACACTGATCTCACTGTTGAACACAGCAAGTTGAGCGTACATAACTTCTAAAGAGTTTCTAAAAGCGTCAACTGGTGAAATTTGTCCATCAGTCTTAATATTTAAAACAACTCTTTCAAAGTTTGGATTGTCCTCAACAAGTACGTTCTCAATTTTGTAAGTTACACTTCTAACAGGTGTAAAAAACGCATCAAGAGCGATGTACCCATCTTCTAACTCATCTGAAGTATCTTCACTAGGAACATACCCAATACCTTGAGCTATTTTAATAGTAAAGTTTAAAGTAGAATCTTCGTTTAATGTAGCTAAATGCGTATCTTGTGTTACAACTTCAACTTCATCATTTGATAAATCACTACCTTTAACTGAACAAGGTCCTGCAAAGCTATACTCTATCTTAGCTGAGTCTGCATCACCATTTAGCTTAAAACGGATATCTTTAAGATTTAAAATAAAATCAGAAATATCTTCAAGCATACCACGCACAGAGTCAAACTCATGCTTAGCACCTTCGATTTTTATAGCAATTGGAGCATAACCAACTGAAGAACTTAATAAAAAACGGCGAAGTGGATGAGCTAAAGATACAGCATAACCCGTTTCAAACGGATATGCCATAATGTTAGCTTCATTATCACTAATTTGTTCTACCTCAAATTGCTGTGGAGCTAGTGGAGTAGTTTTGATCTTTTTCATTTATACGCCTTTGTTATTTTTTATTTTGAGTAAAGCTCAACGATTAAACGCTCTTCAACAGGGATTACAACTTCTTCACGCTCAGGTAAACGAGTAAAGATTCCGAAAACTTTTTCGTTGTCAGTATCGATCCATGGAGCTAAACCAGTCTGAGCTGTTAATTCCATAGCACGAACTACTTGTCCATTAGTTTTACTTGCTTCTTTTACTTCAATTTTTTGACCAACTTTAACACGGTATGAAGGAATATCTAATTTCTTACCATCAACCATAATATGACCATGAGTTACAAGTTGACGTGCAAATCTACGAGTAGATGCGAATCCCATTCTGTAAACAACATTGTCAAGTCTTTGCTCAATAAGTGTAATAAGGTTTGTACCTGTATTACCATCACGACGTTTAGCTTCAACAAATAATGCACGGAATTGCTTTTCAGAAACACCATACATGAATTTAGCTTTTTGTTTTTCATTTAACTGTAAACCATACTCACTATCTTTAGTACGACGTTGACCGTGCTGACCTGGACCATATGGTCTTTTATCTAAAGCAGATTTACCTGCTAAACGACGCTCACCTTTAAGGTTAAGGCTTACACCAAATCTTCTCTCGATTTTTTCTACTGGACCTCTATATCTTGCCATCAGTAATCTCCTTAAACTCTACGGCGCTTAGGCGCACGACAACCATTGTGTGGTAAAGGTGTAACATCTTTCATAAATGTAACACGAATCCCTTCAATAGCACCAACAGATTTAACTGCTGTTTCACGACCTGAACCAGGACCTTGAACTTTAATACCAAGTTCTTTAATACCATGTACTTGCGCTTTTTCAACAGCAGCTTCAACAGCAGCTTGTGCAGCAAATGGAGTAGATTTTTTAGAACCTTTGAATCCTAAAGAACCAGCAGAACTCCAAGCAATCATGTTACCCATCTCATCTGTAATAGTTACTAAAGTGTTGTTAAATGAAGCTGCGATATGACAGATACCACGAGCAATATTTTTCTTTACTACTTTTTTTCTAACAGCTTTTCTTTTTGCCATAATCTAATTCCTTACGCTGCGCCAACAGTTTTTTTCTTACCCTTACGAGTACGAGCATTTGTTTTAGTTTTTTGACCACGACATGGAAGACCACGACGGTGACGTAAACCTCTATACGAACCTAAATCCATTAGTGATTTAATATCCATTGCAGTTTGCTTACGAAGATCACCCTCAACCATATGGTTTGCACGAATCTCTTTTGTAATTGCAGCTACATCATCTTCACTTAATTCAAATACTCTTTTGTTATAGTCAATACCTGTCGCGTCTAAAATTAAACGTGAAGTATGTAAACCAATCCCATAGACGTATGTTAAACCATACTCTATTCTTTTCTTCTTTGGTAAATCAACACCTGATATACGAGCCATAATTACCCTTGTCTTTGTTTATGTTTTGGGTTCTTGCAGATAACTCTTACAATACCTTTTCTTTTGACAACTTTACAGTCATCACACATCTTCTTTACTGAAGCACGTACTTTCATTGAAAGTCCTTTTGTCTTTGTCTTTGCTGCTTTTAGGCTAGCTATATCTACGCTTGCCAATACTTTTATCTACGTATATTTACATAGGTAAAAATACTCTAACTTAATGTTAAAACAGCAAAGCAGACGCGAATTATACCCAAAAGTTTTTAAAAATATTATTAAGCGAGGATTCTATAGTGAAATGAGCAAAAAGTTAGCTGGTTAAATTATCTGAAAATTACGCTTAATATTAGAATTGGCGTTAATAAATACTCTTCCTAAATCCAACTCTCAAAACCAAAAATATAATCTCATCATCTTCTATTCTGAATAATACACGGATTTTTTTAGCTACTACAAACCTGTATTGGTTTTCAAATTCACTTCCCTTTAGTTCAGTTACTTTTTTGGAGTTTTTTAAAACTTCAAAATTATCTGCAAGGTAGTGAATTTTTTTAACGATAAGAGTTCTATCTGGATGTGAAAAAGACTTTAGGTCTTTGATGGACTTTTCAGAGTACTTTATATTCAAAGGTCTATGCCTAACTCTTTATATACCTCTTCACTGTCATAGACCTTCATCTCTTTTGAGTTTATCTCTTTTGTTATTTTGTCAGCTATAACAGTATCAGTATAGTCAAAGTAAAAATCTAGTGCATTTTCAACTACTTCTTTTTGTGACTTATGAAGTGCATCTGCTACATTTTCAAGCTCTTTTGCTATACCTTCATCGAGTGAGATAAGTTTTTTTACTGTTGCCATAATATGCTCCAAGCTATTTGTATATATTATTATATATCTATTTAGATATATTGTCAATAATTGTACTAGAACATATGTATAATTTTTTACTTACGAGAAAAGATACAATCTATTAATGTGCTTTAATAGTATCCATAGAAAGATATACTAAAGTTGCAACAAAGGCGACAACTGTAACTATGATTAAATATTCCATTATTTTATATCCTCCAATGATTTAATATCTTTTATAATTTTTTTGTTAACAAAAACAGAAATAATCAACAAAATAAACACAGATAAACTAGCTAAATATATAAACACTTCTGCAGCTACTTTATAATTGTTTACAATCCAACTAATCAAGCTTATTGCAGTAGCTAAAATTAATACTAAAAAAACTTTTAAATAATTTATAAACTCTTTTACTCTATCTATCTTTGCCATAATTATACCTTAATGTTGTATAACCAAGATAATATCTATTTTTTAGTTTTGTTGTTAAATATATGTCAGATTGCAATATTATTTTTTTCTTCATATTTAGCCCATTTGCCAAACACGAAAGTCACAGCTTACTAGTTCCCATGCTGTGCGTGGGAACTAATTTGGTTATGTTGTTATACAGTAACGTATGTGAGTCATTTTGTTGTGTTTTCTATATGCATTAAATTTATTAAGTGGAAGTTTTATAGGAAGATATTTCTATTTTACGCGTCCCAATGCTCTTTATAGGAACGCGTAATAATTTTTTAATTTAATCTTTTATACAACGTAGAGAGATTCCTATTGTTTTATCTGGATAGAAGATTCCAGCATTTGAGCCTTCGACAATTAGTGCACTTTTATTACTAGACCATAGCGTGACTCGATAAGCTTGATAATTGATATTACCATTATATCCACTTCGATTACCAGATGATGGTATCTTTAAAAAATTTTCAATAGCATCATCTCTATTTTGTATAGCTATAGGTAGCGTGATTGTTTCAGATTTTATTTCTTCTTCTGTTGGTACACGGTAGCCAACTGGACAGACAGATGTACCGTCTGTTTTACTCCACTGCGCAGATCGAATCGATCCGTTGCTGTCCACACTTGTCCAATCACTAGGAAAAGAAGTGTTTGTAATAAAATTGCCGTGCCCTACCGTGCTAACATCGGTAGCTAATATTGCAGTTACTGTACTATTAGATTCTTCATGCCCATCTGTATTACGCCCATACTGATAAAAATCTCCATAACATGCGCTATCATTAAACGCTGTACAAACTTGAGTAGCACCTAAGTTTCTATCCAACCAAACTTTACCTGTATATGGCGATGTTATTGCTTTATAGTTTACACTGTTATGTGTAAAAGCTTCTGACTTTACCAAAATTGTCATGTTTTGTTCCGTTTGATACATACCATCATCCGCCACTACTGTAAAATTGTAGATAGATTTTGTATCAAAATCTGTTGCGCTTTTATTTGTTATGGTCCCTGCACTAGTATCTATGTTAAAGCTTTGTGCATCATTATTTTTTATAGAATAACTTAATGCACTGTTGTGTGTGTCTGGATCAAAATTTGTTACAATTGTATTTATGGTGGATATAGTATTATTTTCCATTAGTGCTATTGGATTAGAAGTAAACTTATATGTTAGATCTTTTATATGGATCGTAACATCTTGACTTATTGGATCTACTCCATCTGTTGCTGTTGCCGTGAAAGTATAACTTTTTTTTGTTTCATAATCGGGTGCTATTTTAAAAGTTACAACACCTGTCGTATTATCAACATTAAAACTTCCTGAATCTCCTCCAGATATACTAAACGATGTTAAATCATCCCCATTAACATCTTCAGCTTGTAATGTAATAGCAGTTGTATTATTCTCATTTACATACACTGAATCACTAGAAGTAAAAATAGAGATCCAATTTGGTTCTGTATTGCCACTTCCTGCGTCTTGCATAAAATAAGCACGTTCTTTTACACTTGATATATCCCATGCACTTAAGTCTTGGTTTGAAAAACTTGTTGCATTATAAAACATTCTATACATATTGGTTACATTTGATACATTCCAATCATTAAGTGCTTGATTAAAACTTGTTCCATAATAAAACATATATTCCATATTGGTTACATTTGACACATTCCAATCATTAAGTGCTTGATTAAAACTTGTTGCTTTATAAAACATTCTTTTCATATTGGTTACATTTGATACATTCCAATCATTAAGTGCTTGATTAAAACTTGTTCCATAATAAAACATATATTCCATATTGGTTACATTTGACACATCCCAATCATTAAGTACATGATTAAAACTTCTTGCATAAAAAAACATCCATGACATATCTGCTACTTGTTCCAAATTTGGTACATCTGTCGTGTTCAACTCAAGATTTACTGCTCCAGCAAAAGCACTTTTAAATGACTTCCATTTTATATCACCCCAAGATAAGACTTTCTGAAGTTGTTCAGCATTACCCCATTCACTGTGTTTAGCATCCCATGCTTCTTCCCCTTTAAGTAAGTAAAAATGTGGGTAAAGTCCAAAAATTTTAACCGTATAGTTTCCATCTGTCGTGTAAGTATGGTCAACAGATTCATTTAGATCTGAGGAGATCTCTCCATCTCCCCAATCTATAGTATAGTTATAGTCATAAATACTATTTGTTGGTATGGTTATATTTTTATCAGAAGAAGTTGTTTCCCAAACTGTTATAAAAGGAACATCTGCAATATCAACAATATAGACATTGATATTTTGAGAAGCACTATTAGAGTTTGTATCTGTCGCACTAATACTTAAGGCGTAGCTTGTTTTACTCTCATAATCTGGTGCTACTTTAAAACTAAGTACACCATTAGTAAAGTTAAATGAAGCTGCATCTGTACCACCTAAAGTTAGTGTTGCATTTGCATCATCGGTTGTTATACTCCCTACTGCTGTTTTGTTCTCTACTACACTAAAGGTATTTGAGCTTGTAAATGTTGGTGGGGTTGTATCTACTACTACAATAGGTGGTGTAGTGGTATTTGTTTCATTTGTGCTATTTGTTTCTTCAGAGGTTGTATTATTTTCTACCACTACTATGGGTGGTGTTGTGTTATTAATATCACCTGTTGTATTATTTTCACCTGTTGGTTTCACAACTTTGATTGTATTGTCTTTATTTGATTTTGTATCACTGTCCTTGTCACTACAACCGTTTAAAAGTAACAATGTTGCTAAACCAACAGCTACCCATGTTTTATTATTGAATCTATTCAAAACTTTCTCCTCATTATTTTAATAAACAATGATAACCTTATTTATTCCCACACCACACTGACACCATACTCTGGATCTAGAGTTATATGCTTGTTATAGTAAGTTTTTTTACCGTATTTTTTACTCAGTAGTTCTACCTCTATGGATTCATCATTGAGTAGATCTCGCATATCTTTGTAACTTAACCATTTACCATATCTAGCTAAAGAATTTTGCCAAACACGAAAATCACAGGTAGCATCTGTCCTTAACTCAAACATCTCACCATCTTCAGTACTCCATTGAGCATTTGAGCAGGCATAAAGTTTTACTTTTTTCCCACCCACTTCTTTATCCCGTACTTCTATCATTCCATCTTCACAATAAGGACATTTTCCAAGTATCATACATTCTCCTTTACTTTTATAATCATAATAAAATTTCCAACTTAGTGCTCAAAATATGTCAAATTGCAAAATTTTTGATAAAATTCCCAAATGAATACACATGATAAAAAATTTACAAAAGCCATAGAAAATACCTTTTTTAACAAACTCTCAAAAAATGAACAGTTGTTTATAGAACAAAAAGCTACACAACTTCGTTTTTCACATCAAGATATAAAACAGATCATAAACATAGCTAGGGATCTAACCTTGTGGGATGAGGGAAGTATAGTAGATCTATTTCCAGATTACGAACAGAAAAAAGCGGTTTTAACAAAAATTAAAAAAGAGTATGAACACTTAAAGAATAAAGCAAACTCTTACTCAAAATTTACACCAAACACTCTAAACTCTGAACAAAAATTCACTTTCAAAGTGGCAGATAAACAAGGCTTAGGTCTTGGGCTTTGTCCTGTGGCATCTGAAAAAACACGCTGTTGTAATTTACTTACACTAGATGCTGTTGAGAGTTGTGGGTTTGACTGTTCTTATTGTTCCATACAAAGTTTTTACAACCAAAATACCATAACATTTGACAGTAGTTTTGCAGACAAACTTAACAATCTAAATCTAGATCCAAACAAAACTTATCATATAGGTACTGGACAAAGTTCTGATTCGCTAATGTTTGGAAATCGTGAAGGTGTTTTGGATGCTTTATTTTTATTTGCGAAAAATAACCCCAATATTATTTTAGAATTTAAAACCAAATCTGACAATATAAAGTATTTTTTAGATCATGAAGTCCCTAAAAACATTATTGTAACTTGGTCTTTAAATACACAAACCATAATTGACAATGAAGAACACTTAACCGCTTCACTCAACAAACGTATTAAAAGTGCAAGACGTATAGCAGATCTAGGTGTAAAAGTTGGGTTTCACTTTCATCCAATAGTTGAGTATGAAGATTATCTTGATGAATATCAAAAGGTTTATCAAGAACTTTTAGTACAATTTTGCCCTAAAGAAGTTGTTTTGGTAAGTTTTGGGACATTAACTTTTATTAAACCCGTTATTAAACAACTTCGTGGACGTGATTTTAAAACAAAAATCACACAGATCCCACACGAAGACGCGAGTGGTAAAACATCTTATCCAGAGCATACAAAAATAGATATGTTTAAAAGTGCGTATGAGGCTTTTAAACCATGGCAAAATGGCAATGATAAGGTTTATTTTTATATGTGTATGGAACCTCATGATCTATGGAAAAAATGTTTTGGATACAACTACTCAACAAATAACGACTTCGAACAAGCGATGCTAAGCAGTTATGCAAAAAAATTAAATATGGAGTATTTATTATGATATTTTCAAGTTCTAAAGATAAACAAAACACAAACTATTTTTTATCACAACCCCACCAACCTTTTTTTGTTTTAGGGGTTATTAATGCAATTGTGATGATGTTAATATTTGCACTAAACTACAAAGGGGTACTTTCATTAAATGTTCCTACACTTTTTTTTCACACCTATTCATTAATTTATATCGTCTTTATCAATCTTTTTAGCGGTTTTTTATTTACCACATTTCCTCGTTTTACAGGTATGCAACCCATAGATCTAGCCTATTATAAAAATATTTTTTATCTCAATACAGTTGGTAGTGTTTTGTTTGTCCTTGGATCTATTTTTTCAATAATAGTACTTGTTTTATCGACTTTTATTTTACTTTATGCTAATTATAAAATAGTATCTAAGTTGTATGCGATCTATTCAAATTCACAAGCGAGTAACTTGGAAGATGCCTATTGGATCTTACGTGCTTTTCAATTTGGTTTAGTGGGGAATTTTTTAATGATACTCTCACTTTATTTTCCTTCATTTTCTCAATTTTGTATTGTTTTTTCTTTTTTTATGTTTGTCATATTTTTAACCTTTTCAGTTGCTCAAAGGATGATTCCATTTTTCTCACACTCAATGCAACCAAAAGATCATAGATTTATAAGTACCGTTTTTGTATTGTTTGTTTTAAAAACAATCTTTGCAACCTTTAACGCTTACGATTATGTCAAAATTTCTGAAATAGTACTCGATCTACTGTTGAGTATCTATCTTCTTGTTGAATTTTTAAAGTGGAATATGCTAGAACATAAACCTTTACCTATATTATGGATACTTCATCTAGGATTATTTTGGCTTCCATTGGCATTTTTTATGGATGCTATCTCTTTAATTGCTGAACTTTATATGAACACTTCATTTTATTTTCTTGGCATACATCTTTTAGCGCTTGGATTTTTAACAACAGTTTTGATCGGATTTGGTACACGCGTGACTTATGGTCATTCAGGACAGCCACCCCATGCTAAAGGCTTGGTTATAGGTATATTTTATTTTACACAAGTGGTTGTTTTAACACGCTTTTTATACAGTTTAAACATTGGTTTTTCTTGGAATTTAAACTTTTTGTTTGATATTTCATTTACAATGTGGTTGATTTTATTTATAGTGTGGGGAGTAAAGTTTTTACCCGTACTTATAAGAGGTAAAAAAGAGAGTATCTAACTTACACCCTAAATGGTGTAAGTTAAAAGATTATTTGTATCTGTAAGTGATACGACCCTTATCTAAAGAGTATGGAGTTAGTTCAAGTTTAACCTTGTCTCCTGGTAAAATTTTAATATAGTGCATACGCATCTTTCCAGCGATATGACATAAAATTACGTGTCCATTATCTAATTCAACACGGAATGTTGCATTAGGTAAAGCCTCAACAATCTTGCCATCTACTTCGATAACATCAGCTTTTGCCATTTTGTTAACCTTTTAAATTTTTGATAAAATTTCAGCTTTACCGTTGATAATTGCAACAGTATGCTCATAGTGTGAACCGCGTAATCCATCGGCACTAACAACATCCCAGTCATTTTCTAAGATCTTTTTACCACTGTTTTCTTGACAAATCATAGGTTCAAGACAAAAAACCATTCCGTTTTTTATTTTTGGACCTGCTTTAGGATTTTTTCCCTCTAAATAATTAGGGATCTCTGGTTCTTCATGAGGTTTTTTACCAATACCATGACCACAAAAGTCATACAAAGGAACAAAACCACGAGAACGAATAGCATTCTCAAGTACGGCTGAGAGTTCTTTAAATCGCATACCCTCTTTAATACTTTCAACTGCTTCATAAAGTGATTCTTTAGCACAGGCTATTAGTTTTTCATCTTTATCAGAAATTTTTCCTACACCAACAGTAATGGCTGCATCGCCGTACCATCCATCTAACTCTGTACCAATATCGTAACCAATAATGTCACCTTCTTTGAGTTTATAATCGCTTGGAATACCATGTATTATAACCTCATTAAGTGATGTACATACAGCAGAAGGAAACCCATACAAACCTTTAAAAGAAGGTCTAGCACCCTGAGAAACAATATATTGTTCCGCCATAGCATCTAACTCTTTTAAAGAAATTCCAGGTTTGGTGTTTTGTTCAAGTAAGTTTAACGCGCCGGCAACAATTTTGTTAGCAGCGCGAAGTTTTTCTATTTCTTGCGGTTTTTTTAGCGAAATCGCCATTATTTATAAACCAACCGCACTAAGAGTCTCATATTTACTCATGTAAACTTGAGCTTCAATTTTTCTCATTGTATCAAGTGCAACTTGTACAACAATTAAAACTGCAGTACCACCAAAGAAGAATGGAACACCCATACCTTTGATAATCATAAATGGTAATGTAGCAACAAGACCTAGATATAATGCACCTGTAACTGTTAAGTTAGAAGCCGTAGTATTTAAGAAATCTTTTGTAGCATCACCCGTACGAATACCAGGTATAAATCCACCTTGTCTTTTTAGGTTGTCAGAAATATCTTTTGCATTAAATGTAATTGATGCATAAAAGAATGCAAAAAATACAACAAAAAGAAATGTTAAAAAGTTAAAGAAATAACTATTTGGATTTAATAGATCCGCAATAGCTTGTACAGTAGGGTTAGTACTAGATGATAAAACAGTCATTGGAAACATCAAAATAGCCGATGCGAAAATAACCGGTATAACACCTGACAAGTTAACTTTTATAGGAATATAGTTCATTACTCTTTTGTTTTGGTTTTGCATCATAGTCTTTTTAGCATATGTAATAGGAACACGACGCTCACCAAGCTCAACATAAATAATAATACCTACAGTAGCTAATATAAGAGCTAATATAGCAATAATAGTTAAGAAGCTCATAGCACCCGTATTAACCATTTCAATAGATTGACCTATAGCAGATGGAATAGCTGAAACTATACCTGCAAAGATAATTAATGAAATACCGTTACCAATACCATTTTGAGTAATTTGCTCACCGATCCACATTAATAACATTGTACCTGCAAGCATAGAAACCGCAGCTAATAATATAAATGTATTTTGATCCGCTAAAATTGCACTGTTACCTGTTGGTCCGGTTAAACTTTGAAGTCCAACACTAACACCAATAGCTTGGATAATTGTTATAACAATAGTTGCGTAACGAATTATTTGCATGTATTTAACCATACCATCACGCTCTTTTTTCATTTGTCCCAAAGGTGCAAAAGTTGCAGCTAAAAGTTCCATAATAATTGAAGCAGTAATATAAGGCATAATACCAAGTGAAATGATAGATAATCTCTCAACAGCATTACCACTGAACATATTAAATAGTCCTAATGCGTCTGATTGATGTGAGTCGAAGAATGAAGCTATAACAGCAGTATCAACGCCAGGAACTGGCACGTATGCCAGTAGGCGGTAAATAAATAAAAACCCGATCGTAATAAGTATCTTATTAACTAGATTTTTATTCACTTTATTTTCCTGTAGTTGTAACGTTGTCGTCTTTAATTTTTGATGCTAGATCTTTAGCAGATGCACCAACTAATTTAACTTTCGAAACAGAGTTAGCTATTTTATGAACGCTACGGATAGTTTCCATAGTGATCTCTGATAACTCAGCTACTGCTTTGATTTTTTCAACATTAATAACGTATGGTTTAATATTTCTTGAATGGAAACCTATTTTTGGCATAATCTTCGCTAATGGAAGCTGACCACCAATAAAGTTTCTCTTTCTTTTATAACCTGAACGAGATTTCTGACCTTTTTGACCACGTGCTGCAGTCTTACCAGTTCCAGAACCTTGTCCACGTCCAACTCTTTTACGGTTAGAAGTAGAACCTTCAGCCGGAGTTAAATTTTCAATACCCATTCTCTTATCCTTTTAATTTTGAAAGTGCTTCAACAGTAGCACGAACAACAGTATTTGGATTATTTGAACCGATACTCTTAGTAAGAATATCTTGTACACCTGCAAGCTCTAAAACTGGACGCATAGCACCACCAGAGATTACACCTGTACCTTCAGAAGCTGGTTTAAGTAAAACACGACTTGCATTGAACTTGTGTTCAATATCATGTGCGATTGTAGTACCTTTAATACTTACTGTTGATAAGTTTTTGAATGCCTCATCTACAGCTTTTTTAATAGCATCAGGAACTTCTTTAGCTTTACCAGTTCCGTATCCTACAGTACCGTTTTTGTCACCAACAACAACTAATGCAGTAAAACGAAAACGACGTCCACCTTTTACAACTTTAGTAACACGACCAATATTTACAATTGATTCTTCAAAATCTTCTCTATTGATTTCCATCTTAACCCCTAGAACTTAATTTCGTTTGCACGAAGTGCGTCACCAAATG
>Ga0193955_1000814_pt1 | contig 16138 bp, 10 predicted proteins | sample BB_6_MG_FD_140343 | JGI IMG/M metagenome (GOLD analysis project Ga0193955, IMG submission 140343) | Microbial mat bacterial communities from the Broadkill River, Lewes, Delaware, United States - BB_6_MG | ecosystem: Environmental > Aquatic > Freshwater > River > Microbial mats | place: USA... | reverse complement strand
GACGCAGGAATTGGCAAATCAAGGCTGGTAAGGGAGCTCCAACGGTTTGTGACGCAAACGGACCACTCTCTCCAGGAAGGGCGGTGCCTTCCTGAGCACAAGAACAACGCCCTGTTCCCCGTGATCCAAATGGTTCGAAGCCACCTGAACATTCAAAAAGAGAAACCAACAGAAGAGGTCATTGAACACCTTGAGGAGACCCTGCGAGGATTGGGGTGCGTAATGGAGCAGGTGATGCCCGTATTAAGTGCATGGTTCTCCCTGCCCCTGCCTGAGGGGTACACCCCGTCGGAGCTCTCGCCGGACCGCCAGAAAGCCATTCTTATGGAGACCCTTCTTGCGCTCTTCCATGGGATGGGTAACGGGGGCCCTCTTTTCCTCATCTTTGAAGACCTCCACTGGGCCGACCCCACCACCCTGACCTTCCTGGGCGACCTCCTGGCCGCCCCGGGAAATCAGACCTTTGTTCTCCTCACCAGTCGCCCAGAGTTTAAAGCGCCATGGCCGGGGGGGCTGGTAACCTCCATGCCCCTTTCCGGCCTCGACACACAAAATGCTGCAGCCCTCATCCAAAAGGTCGTGGGCCAGAAAAAACTCAGTGAGGAGTTGATCAACAACGTCATCACCCGAACCGATGGGGTGCCCCTCTTTCTTGAGGAACTCACCCGCATGCTCGTGGACGGCCACCTTGTTGAAAGAAGCGGAATCTACAATCTTGAAGGAGATTTTCAGTCCGCCTCCATCCCCGTTACCCTCCGGGATCTTCTCACCAGCAGGCTGGACCGCCTGGGACCTGCCCGGGAGACACTGCAGCTCGCCTCGGTCATCGGCCGCGAATTCGGCTACGACCTTCTCGCCAAGGCATCCCTGGTGGATGAAAGCACCCTTCAGCTCCACATGGACGAGCTGGTCCATGCCGGGCTCATCTACCGGCAGCTGAAAATCGGTTCCCCCCTTTACATCTTCCATCACGCCCTGATTCGGGACGCCGCCTGCGACACCTTGCTCAGCTCTTCTCGAAAAACCTGTCACGCCCGCATTGCCCACGTTCTTCAGTCCCGGTGCGACGAGACAGACACCGAACAGGTCGCCGTCATCGCCGCCCACCACGCCGGTGCCGGCCAGTTCAGCGACGCCGTGCTCTTTGGCACCAAAGCAGCCCGCAGCCTCCTCAACAAATCGGTCCACTCAGAAGCCATGTCCCATGCCGACCTGGTGCTGGAGTGGCTCCCCCACCTGCCATCGGATGATCAGAAAACGGTGGAGCTGGACATCAACGGGATTCGGACCCAGGCCCTTATGGCCAGTGTGGGCTGGGCACACCCGAGCGTCAAAGCATGCGTGGAGCGATCCCAAACCCTCATGACCGAACTCGGCCCCGGCCCCCACACCGTCCCCACCCTCTGGGCCCTCATCACCTACCACCATGTGGCAAGTCACCGGGAAGAGACCCGCCTTCTCACCGATACGCTGGTGGCCTTTGCAGATTCCTCCGGGGACGACGGGCTCTGCGCAGCCGCGTACGCCCTGTCAGGCCAATCCGCCTTCATCGACGGTCGCTACTCGGAGTCGGAAGCCCTGCTCGAAAAGGCCCTCTCCCTCTACGATCCGGAACAGCACAACGACCACGGCCGCCTCTTCGGCATCGACACCCGGGTCTGGGCGTCCTCCGCCCTTGCCATTGTTCGCTGGTTTCGAGGGGACGAAGACTCCGCTGAAGAACTCTGGGAAGAGGCCATCTTCTGGGCCCGCATGCTGAATCACATCCCCTCTGTGGGTATTGCCCTGTTCTATCGCAGCCAGGTGCTTCAATTTGCCGAGGACAAACCGGCCACAGCGGAGACAACCGGTGAGCTCCTTGCCCTCTCCGCACAATACGGTCTCCCGGCATACGAAGGGTATGCTGCCGTCCTTTACGCTTGGGCCACCGGTGACAACACCACCCTGGAACAGGTTCTCCGCACCCTGAAACAGATGGGGTGCCTGCTGGGCCTCACTCAGTTCACCTCCCTCCTTGCGGATACCGGCGCGCTTCTCACCAACCCAAAGGGGGCCGCAACCTGCATGGATGAGTGCATTGCCCTGGGTGACGAGTTGAACGAGCCCTATTACAAAGCGGAATTATTCAGGCGAAAGGCCTCGTACCTGCGTCGGGCAGATGCAGAACCGAGCCTGATTCGGACGGCCCTTGAAGAAGCCGCCGCCCAAGCCAGACACCAGGGCATGGAAAGAACGGAAACACTGTCGCTCTTTGAGCTGGTTCGCCAATTCGACGGCACCCGAGGACACAGGGACAGACTCACGACACTGATGCAGAAACACCCAAATTTATTGGACTCGATAAAAAAAAGTGGCGCATCAGCCGCCCAACCCCCAGAAGTACAACGCTGTAAGGAGAGACCATGAGTACTGCAAAACACCTGGCCACCTACGACAAGTTCCTCAAGTTACGATCTGTTGCAGTCCAGGCCGTCGCCCTGGCCTGGCATGACCCCGTCTTTAAAGAAGCGTTTAAAGAGGACCCGGTCAACGCCATGAAAGTCTACTTCAACTATGATTTCCCCTTTGACATCGACTTTGTTGGTGACAAAGAGGGCCGTGAAGACGATTACCAGTGGAACCCCACGGGTACCGGCGGATGGGTCGGACCGAACAACACCCTGGAACTGGTCCTTCCCCCAAAGCCACCCAAAGGCCAGGAGGCCCTGGCCCTGGCGGCATACAACGCAAACCACCTTACTTTTCTCACGCCCAAATAGAAGGCACTGATCCACGATGCGTTGTTCACCCACCCATTTATGAGCCACTGAAAAGGAGACATCCCCATGGCCATCGACAACCGACTTCCCAGCTACGAATCATTCCTTGAATTTCAGGAAGTGTACCTTCGCGCCATCGCCCTTTCATGGAAAGACGAGCGATTTCGTGATCTGCTCCTGGAAGATGCCGGCAAGGCCCTCCAAGAGTACTTCGGGTACAAAAGCCCCTGGAACATCAACATCAACGTGGCCCGGCCTGAAGAGAGCAACCAGCGCTGGTACCCGTCAACAGAAGAGTGCCCCGGCCACTGGAAGCTGCCTAAAAACCGCTTCATCTACGGTGTGCCGCCCAAACCGGAAATAGACGAAGACGAGATGGCCATCGCTCTGTCCGCCTACAACGACTCCGGACCCGGTTACCTCTTTACCTGCTGTTAGTTGAAAAATGCCTCCGGCGGACCTGCCGGGGGCCAAACGTTTGCCAATGTTATTGCTGGGTTTAACAAACAGATTTTTGCAGAATGACTAAGCAAGCCCTCGCGCATGCTACCATCCCGAGGAACGAGGGGCGAGAGCATGCGCAACCTGGAGTCCAGAGGATCATCCCCTGGCCGCCGGAGGCAAGCTGAACAGTTGCCCTTTTTTAACACCTCTACCCCTATATCCGGTGTGCCATGACCTTCTTCACCCTCGACAGCATTCCCCGCTTCAGCCCCCGTTTGCGGCCTCTTTTTACCGAGGAAACCCTCTACCTTTTGGGAGAGAACGAGCGGTATGTCCTCTCCGGAGAACGCACCCTGGCCCTGGCCCGACTCATTGACGGCCGACGCTCCGTGGAAGAGATCGTCTCCGCACTGTCCGGGCTTATGCCGGAACCCGTCACCCTTTACACGCTGCACCGGCTCCAGAAATCAGGATACCTCTGCCAGGCCGTGCCCCGGTTGAGTGAAGAAAAAGCCATCCTCCTGGACGGCCTGGGCCTTTTCCCCCCGGCCCATCCCCATGAGAACGCCCCCACGGCTGTCACCGTGGCTACGGTTTCCGGTATGGATGCCTCGGAGATGGTCTCTGCCCTGAAAAATCTGGGTATCCTATGTGAAGGCCCTCCAAGCCTTATCGTTGCCATCACCGAGGACCTCCTCAACCCTGAACTGAGAGACATTGCCAAGAAGGCAAAGGCCCTGGGTATCCCCTGGCTCCCCGTTCAGCCCATGGGGCTGACCCCCGGTTTCGGCCCCTGGTTTCCAGCCGACTCCGGCCCCTGCCTCGCCTGCGTGGCCCACGGGGTGAAAAGCAACCGACCCGTGGAATCGTGCCTGGCCCGCCACCTTAACACCGACATCCCCCCCGCCTCCAGCCTCAGGTCGGTCCAGGCAGGAGGCGGCATCGTCGTCCGCATGGCGGCCCTGGAGGTGCTGAAAATCATCGAAAACCCCGATGCCTGGAAAGAGACCAGCCGTGCCCTCGTCACCCTCAACCTCAACACCCTTGAGACCAGCCGTCACCCGGTCATGAAAAGACCCCAATGCCCCTCCTGCGGCACCCCGTCCCTGATGGGCAAAACAGGCCGACGCCCCATCACCCTTGCCTCCATCCCAAGACCCTTTACCGAGGACGGAGGGTACCGGCGCGAAAGCCCCTCCAAGACCGTTGAGACCTATCAGCACCTCATCAGCCCCGTCACCGGACCCGTCAGCTACCTGACCCCCATGCCTGGTCGCAACACCGACTTAAGGGCTGTCTTTGCCTCGGGCTACCTTGTCTCTCCACGGGGAGATCTGCCCACCACCAACCTTTTTGACAAAGGGTGCGCCGGCAAAGGCCGTGCACCCGGGCAGGCAAAGGCCAGCGCCCTGTGCGAAGCCCTGGAACGTTACAGCGGGGTCTGGCAGGGAGATGAGGCCACAGTGGTCGGCTCAAAAACAGAGCTTGGAGATGAGGCCCTTCACCTCAATGCGATCCAGAATTTCAGCAGCTTCCAATTCGAAAACCGACACACCCTGAACGCCGCCATTTCCGATAAAAGACGATGGATTCCCGAACCCTTTGACGTTAGCGTTCCCATCCACTGGACACCGGGCTGGTCCCTGACCCATAACGAAAGGCGCTACCTGCCCCTCTCCTACACCTTTGCCGAAACACCCCCTGAAAGCGGCAGCCGATTCGGTACCCACAATCCCAACGGCGCCGCCGCCGGCACCTGCCTGGAAGAGGCCATCCTCCAGGGCGCCCTGGAGCTTGTGGAGCGAGATGCCACCGCCATCTGGTGGTACCACCGCATCCAACGCCCTGCCGTGGACCTTCACAGCTTTGACGAGCCCTACTTCGGCCAGCTCACCGTTGACTACGCCCGACAAGGATGGACCCTGCACGTCCTGGACCTGACCCATGACCTCTCCATCCCCACCTGCGCCGCAGTGGCTTACCACCCGGAGTCCCATCGGTTTTCCATCGGATTCGGCTGCCACATGGACCTGCGCCTTGCCGTGCAGAGAGCCCTCACCGAGATCAACCAGCTCTTTGACCCCACCGGATCGCGGCAGGCACCGTGGGAGATGAAGAATTTTCTGGACACTGCCTTTCTGTTCCCCGACCCGACCCTGCCCACCACCCGGTCCGAGGCCACCCCCATTCTTGATGCAGGTGACCTGAAAACCGATGTGGAAGGCCTTGTGAAGACCATGGCTGGCGCTGGACTCGAAACCATCGTCGTGGACAAAACCCGCCCGGATATCGGCCTGACCGTGGTGCAGGTGATCATCCCGGGACTTCGCCACTTCTGGCCCCGCTTCGGCAAAGGCCGACTCTACTCCGTCCCCGAAAAGATGGGCTGGATGGATCGCACCCCCACAGAAAAAGAGCTCAACCCCACGCCCCTGTTTCTTTAAAAGACGAACAAGGAAAAGCACGCCTCCGGCGGCCAGGGGATAAATCCCCTGGACCCCAGGTTTCCGAATGCTCCGAGCCCTCGATCCTCGGGCACGTCACATTCGCTGACGGGCTGCGCCCGTGCCAACGGCTACGGTGATTCAATCGCCTTCATGTAGCCAGGTGAGCGCTTCGTGGTCTTCGTGGTTTTCCCCTTAAGTCGGACCCAGGAAGCATTGGAAGTCTGTCAAAACAACTCCGGAGGTGAGGTCCCACCCCCGAAAGCCAGTTACTTTTGCCTTGCACGAGCGTGGCCGATAAAGCGACCAGCCAACTGGACACTGGCCAATTTTTTGTACATTTCCCCTCTTCATCAGCAGGTAGGTTCAACACCCATCTCCTTGCAAACTCAACGTCTCCTCAAAATATTTTTATCTCCCACCACGATCTCACACCGGCAGCAACCCCCTGACACCCCATGATAAAATGACGCCGATAGAAACAGAGGCTTTCCAGCGGCCCATACAATTTCGCTTTCATTGTCATCACCGCCCCTCACTGGCATGGGTGTTGCTACTTCTATCGCAATCAGATCGCATCCCACGGGGTGCGAAGGTCATAATAAACCATTCCAGCCCTGGTCCCTGAAGACTGCGTGTTCGGCCCACCGCACTATAGGTGCCTTACCCGCCAAAATACGGAGCACGCCTCCTTAAAAAGAGATATTCGTTGAGCATATCCCTCCTGATGATTAAGAGATAAGGATTCCGCGCAGCGCAGGGGACAGGGCTTCTTCTTCCTGGTGGTGGGACCGGAGAACACAACACGGGTTGTGCTCTCCTCCCCCAAAAAAAGCGCCCATTTTCATGAAGATGAAAATGGGCGCTTTTGTTTGAGCAGGTGAAACGACTCAGCTCAAAATCGCCTCCGGCGGCCCTGCCGGGGGCCAAACTTTTGAAAAGTTTGACAAACAGATTTTAAGCGCCATCACGGTTCATTCGAATGCGTTGACATATCGACTGATTCTGACCTAACGAATATGCATCGCCTTTTGTGGTTCAGCCCCAGCGGGGCTGAACCACAAAAGGCGATGCAACCGAAAAGTTTTGGAGCTCATTTCAACAAGCGACCCGCCGGAGGCGTACTGAATAGATAGAAATTCATTTGAGATAGGTTCTAAAGACCTGTTTATCCGACGTTTCAAAAGCTGACCCCATGGCAGGTCTGCCAGAAATATAGGCTGAATGATTACGCCAAACGTTTGCCTGATCTGAAAAAGTGGGCTTACCAAACAGGCTTTGGTCATTAACTCAAACTGCTCATCGGATTTCACCAAGGAGCCTGAGCCACCTTCGCCGTTGTTCACGGGCGCAGCCCGTCAGCGAATGTAACAACCTGAGGAACGAGGGTTGGAGCATTCGCGAACCTGGGGTCAAGGGGATGTATCCCCTTGCCGCCGAAGGCTTTTCTATTGGCCCTAAATGGCAAAGCGCAGCTGGAGGTGTTTTGCCATGTAGGCGAACTTGGCAAGGTAATTGAGATTGCCGGTGTAGGAGATCTCGTTGTCGAGGATGGCAGCGATGATGTCCGGGTTTTCGCTGAAAAGAAAATGGCGAAGGGCTTTCCCGTCTTTGAACACAATGGTGATGTCCGTCTGGTCCACAACCCGGTTTTTCACCTTCATCCGATTGTCTTCAAAGATGGCCGAGGCGGCGATTTTGCCGTCGCGGCTCCTGAAGGCATATCGCCCGTCAAAGCCCTCGATGTTTCGCCTGAAGCCCCTGTCCAGAATAAAAACAAACCGCATGAGCCTCAGCAGGGTTTCAAGGAAAAAATCCATGGCGAGGGAGTTGATCTCGCCCACGGCCGTTTTCAACCGTCGTTCGGTGAACCAGCGTTTAAAGATGTTCATCGGGTCTCTCCTTTGGCCACTTCAGGCAGGGGCACGGCCTGGCCACTTTTCAGGTCGTACTGGGTTCGGGTGATAAGTTCATCCTTCATCACATCGGAGAGATCTCTGAAGTAGGCGGAGTATCCGGAGACCCGAACGATAAGATTCGGGTCAAGGGCAGGGTCCTCCTTAGCCGCCATCAACTGCTCATAGGTCTGCACATTAAACTGAACCTGAAGGCCCCCTTCACCAAAATAGGCATCCACCATGCTGCCAAACCGGTCAATGTATGCTGCGCGATCCTCTCCTTCCGAAGGGGGGGTGTACTTCATATTCAAAGCTTGCCCACCGGGAATGCACTCGCCCGAAAGGCAGGCCACATTACGAAAGGCCTCGGTAAGACTGGGGGCAGCCTGGGATGCGGGGGTAATCCCGCTTGAGAACGGCTCATGGGCCTTGCGTCCATTGGGCAGTGCTCCAGCCAGTTTTCCCTGGCCCGCGTGGGTGGTCATGGTCCAGTAGGCAGGGCGGTAGCGACCTCCCCGGTAGTTGATATGCTCCTGATAGACATCGTAAATAAACCGCACAAGATTCCGTGAATTTTTAACGGCCACAGGTGAATCGGTCCCAAAACGGGGGATGCGATTCGCGAGCCAGAGACGAAGAGCCTCCTGCCCCTGGTTTTCAAAGTTGTGTTTGACGGCGTCCACCATCTCAGCCATGGTGACATGTTTCTCAGAGAAGACCCCGTACTCAATGGCATTCAGGCTGTCGCACACATCGGGAAAGGCCACATGGCTTCCCCCGGATGAGTTGTAACGAGCGCCCCCGAAAACCAGATCCATCCCCTTCTCCATGGGCCCCTTGAACAGCCCTGAAAGAAGCGGGCTGGGCAGGACCTCCTGATGCACATGACCAAAATTCTCATTCAACTCGATGGCCTGTTCAAGAAGCCATTTCAACTGGCTTTTAAACGCTTCCCAAAACATCTCAAAGGAGGTGAAGCGAGACGGGTCTCCGGTCTCCGGTCCGATCTGTTCATCCCCCGTGATAAACCGCTTGCCCCCCAGAAGGGCCATCTCCATGGCCGCAGCCAAATTAAACATAATGGATGAGGAGGCCACAAAGTCCCTGCCGGCACTGGCCAACTCCACGCACCCCACAATGGCATAATCCCGGGCATCAGCCTCGGTTACCCCCTGATTCATGAGGGTCTCGATGTCCACTTTGTCGTTGTGGAAGGCGGGAATGGCCTTTGTGCTGACGATCACTTCGGAGACACGGTCCCGGTAGGTCCGGCTGTTTTTTTCAACGTGATACCGCGCGTTGACGCTTGGGTCCCGAAGTCGCATCAGCTCCGTCACCTTTAGAAAGATATAGGTAAGATCGTTTACCGCATCTTCCCCGTCGCGCCCGATCCCGCCCAGGGTCACCGCCGGTGTGGAACCGGCCCCCCCCCAAAGCCTTTCGGCTGTTTCCGGCACAAGATTGGTATTGTCGGAGATCTTCAACCAGAGGCAGCACCCAAGTTCCAGAGCCCCTTCCGGTGAAAGCCGTCCCTCGTCCACATCCTTCCGATACCAGGGGTAAAGAATCTGATCCAGTCGTCCGGGGCTCATGGCCATGTTGATATTTTCAGCATGGACTCCCACCTGGCAGAGCCAGAGACAGTTTACCGCCTCCCGAAAGGTTCGTGCCGGCTTTGCGGGAACCCGGGAGCACACCTCGGCCATCTCAAGATAATTTCTTTTACGAAGGGGATCGGACTCGGCCCCCGCCAACTTCTGGGCAGCAAGGGAAAGTCGTGTGGCATAGGCGATGATGCCCGACATGGCGATCTGTACCGCCCGGTAGAACTCTTTTCCCATGGCGTCATTGGCAGCCTTTTCCCGCTTGGCCGCGTCGGCAATGATATGGGAGAGTCCCTTTTCTATGGCCGTATCGAAATGGGGCACACAGTGAGAAATACACCCGGCCTTTCCGTTGATGAAAAAAACAATCTTTTCCATCAGCCTCAAGGGAAGGGGATTGTCGAATTTTTTCCGGGTTACCTCCAAAACGGTTCGATCCATCCAGTAAGGAAAGATCTCCAAATTACAGTGTTCTGCATCCTCCGGGGAGAGCTTCTGAGGATTGATCTTCCGGTCGCTGATGGTCTCCAGCTCCGGCCAGATGGTGAGCCCCAAAAGTTCAGGGTAAAGAGGTGCCCCCAGGGGCTTGGAGGTCGTGGAGCCGGCCAGGAGGTTGTCATCAAAAAAGCAGGGTTCCCGGTTGGCCAGGTAATGATTCACCGCACGCGCCCGCGATATGATCATCGGCTCTCCACCGGGCCTCAAATTTTTCATGTAGTCTGTAATCCATCGGGCACGCTCAATACACACCTCGCTGTCGGTATCGAAGTGGGCCTCTCGAAGGGAATGGATACGCGGCAGGTTTTCAAGTAAGACGTGTGAAAACCCCGGGTCACTCAGGGTCAGTTCGGACATAACACCTCCTGTTTCGCGATGGGGCAAAAAAAGGTGAAATCGGCTGATACAAGCCAAACGCGTCCAGGCAAAGGCCTGCATGCTCAACTCTTCTCAAATGAGTGAACAGGGCGTCAGACACGCCAGTCGTGTAAACCGTATCAGGCGGGAATATCAAAGGGGACATCCCTGGCTTGCCCGCAACGGCCGGGTTTTGGATTTGTTTTCTTTTAAACCGCTGTCTCAGATAAAGGCAGGATAGTCTGTATCGTCAAGGAATTCAGGAAAGTTAACACACCATATTTAAACCATATCGCATCCCATTTCAACCGCGAAAAATCGCATCGCAACGTTCAGTCGACACCCCGTGTGGAAAAGAGCCCCACGTCATCAGACGCACGCACCAGAGTCTGCCCGGGCTTCTTCACCCCAAAAAGGGCCTTGCCCCCTCCATGCCACCGGAGGCATGCATGAACCGTTGAGTGGATTTGTAGATAGACGTCCGGTCTTGTGTCACGAAACAGACTCCCGAAAAACAAAAAAGGCGTGTCTTCCGATATACGGAAAACACGCCTTTGTTATCATCATCCAACGCTTAAAAACGGGTTACTCTTCGGCAAGCGCGGGATGGTCGTCGAGAAAACGGTAGAGGGTTGCCCGGCCAACACCCAGAATGCGGGCGGCCTTTGCCTTGTTGCCCCCTGTCTTGACCAGGGATTCCCGGACAGAGTTTTCGTCCAGCTTGCGGGTGGGACCGCGTTTCACGGACTCTTCCCGCACCACCCCCAGTTCCATGGGAAGATCAGAAGGGAGAATGTGCTTCCCCTTGCAACGGACAATGGAAAACTGAACGGCATTTTCAACTTCCCGAACGTTGCCCGGCCAGGTGTATGCAACCATACGACTCATGGCCTCTTTGGAAAAATCGGGAGATTTTCGTCCGTGGCGCATGGAGCACTTGTCGAGGAAGTGGTCCACAAGAAGGGGAATGTCGTTCTTTCGATCCCGAAGCGGAGGCAGGTTGATGGGAATGACATTGAGCCTGTAGTAGAGGTCCTCACGGAAGCGTCCGCCCTTGACCTCTTTTTTCAGGTCTTTGTTGGTGGCGCTGATGACACGGACATTGGCGGTCAGGGTCTTTTCCCCCCCCACCTTCTCAAAGGTCCCCTCCTGAAGAAAGCGCAGGAGTTTTACCTGCATCTCTAAAGAGAGCTCCGCCACCTCGTCAAGGAAAACCGTTCCACCCTCGGCCAGTTCAAAGCGCCCCTTTTTGTCCCTGACGGCACCGGAAAAAGAGCCTTTGACGTGACCAAAGAGTTCACTTTCAATGAGGTTTTCAGGGAGGGCACCACAGTTGATGGGAACAAAGGGGCCGCCGCCCCGCTGGCTTTCGTTGTGAATGGCAGCCGCCACAAGCTCCTTGCCTGTGCCGGTCTCCCCGAAAACGTGGACGGGAAAATCGTAATCCGCCACATCACGCACCTGCTGAAACACATCGAGCATCTTTACGTCCCGCCCGATGATGTTGGAGAAACTCACCTCCTCACCGGCACGCCTGCGCAACTCGATCAGGTCGGTCATGTCTCGAAAAATGGCCAGGACTCCGAAGGGCTGATCTTCATCATCCCGCATCATGGAGACGGTCATCTCCACGGTCCGGGTCTCCCCCTGCCGGGTCACGATGTTGGTCCGATAGCTGGTGGTTTCACCCAGGTTCACCGAATCGCCGCAAAAAGAGCAACGCCCACCGCAAAAAGGACCGCCAAGTGCTTCATGGCAATCCTTTCCGATGACGTTTTCCCGGGAGTATCCGGTGATGCGTTCGGCTTCGCTGTTGAAGTAAAAAATCCTGCGCTGGAAATCGTGGGCAATAATCCCGTCCTTGAGATTATCCAGAATGCGCTCAAGATTCTTGACGTTGACGACTATGTTGTTCAATGACAATCCGCTCATAATGAGCTTAGTTAGAATATTATGATAGGAAAGTCAATTACCATCACAGGTTCGTCTTTGGCATGGGTCGTTACGGGACGCCCCCTCCGATGACAAAGCATGTGACCTGTCGTCATCAGGAAACGGAGTACCCGGCAGCGGTGATGGCCGTCCTCACCCTCTCCGCGACCCCCTCTTCCTCTGCCTCAAAGGTGACGCTGGCCCCTTCGAGGCTCACCATCACATGGGCGGTGCCCGCCACGGCTTCCACCGCCCGGGTCACCGCACCGGCACAGTGCATGCAATTCATACCGGAAACTTTCAGTTCACACCTGGCTTCCATAGGCATTCTCCTCATCTGGAAATCACTCACACAGGCTTAGGGATTGCTGTGTCTGCAACCGAACAGTTTTTGGAGCTCATGTCAAAAAGAGACCCTCCGGAGGCGTACTGAATACTCACCTGATTTTTATTCCACCGTTCGGTGCGTCTCTATTTTAGTAATACCAGAGCCCTTACACAGCCAAGACCGCCACGGCAGCGTCTTTTCTTATACGTCCTGTTTCTTAATGGAACCGTCCATGTTGATCAGTGACCGGGAACGAAACTGCACCGCAACATCGTGGTAATCCTCTTCTGTAAAGAGGTGTGAAAAACGTTCCCCGTGGGTACTTCGAGCTTTGTAGAACGTCACGCAGTGCCGGACTATGTCATAGGTTGTCTCTTCATCATAAATCCCCGGCAGCTCCATGGCAAGGCGCGGATGACGTCCCAGCCGCCCCCCCAACAGAACCCGATACCCTTTGCGGACACCGGCAAGGGTTCCTGTTTCACAGGCCTTGGCACACCGTCCGCAGACAAGACACGTCTCAACATCAATGGCGGGCCCTTCATCTGAGAGGGTCACGGCATGTTCAGCGCAGGAACTCACGCAGGCGCCACACTGAGTGCACGGGGCGTCCGTGGTTTCCGGCACAACGGCCCCGATGATGCAAATGGCCCGGATCTGAGGTTGAGAACAGGCGTTGGGACAGTCGGCAAAGGCCACTCGAAGTTCATGGTGAAACTTGAGCTCTCCTTTGACCGTCTTTTTAAGAAATCCCCTGATGTCTTCCGATTCCAGAAGTTCTGTCACCCGTTTCTGGAGGCTCCCGCTTCCATTGGCTTTTCGGGGACACCCCCCGTCACCAAAACACGCCTCCACCTGAAAACCGGCCACCTCCTCTTCCATTTTATTTAAAAAGCGAGCCCTTGTCCGGTTGACCTCCCGCAGGGAGATCTCTGCAACACCCGCCTCTTTCGCCTCCTCTTCCACACGGGCTCTCACCCGCTTCCGCACAAAAAAAGGCACTTTCTTCATGGCCTTGTCAGCCTCTTCCGTCCACTTCATACAATCCACGTCCTCACTACCGGATGATGCATGACACGCGCATGCCTTACAACAACGCCCCCTAAGCACCACAGGCAAAAGGGGCCACCTCCTTGACTTACAGCACACCGATGGTTTTCGGTTTCTTCACCACGGTGAGTAGCATCTTAAAGGGTGTCAGTGCCTCAAGAGCATGGGGCACGTCTTTGGGCATGACCACCGACTGCCCTGCTTCCGCTTCCAACAGGGTGCCGTCAATATCGATCCTCACACGCCCATCCAGGACCTGCACCAAGGCATCCCCGGGAGCCGTGTGGGCACTGATCTCTTCGCCTTTATCAAAGGCAAACAGCGTGATGACAACGCCGGGGGTGGCGGCAAGGGTCCGGCTCACCACCTGATTCGGGGCATAAGCCACAAGCTCATTCATCTCAACGGCGCGGGACATCTCTATATTCTTTATCAGTTCATCGCTCATGGGTATAACTCCTTCACACTATGTACAGTCAGAATAATCTCAGGCAAATGGCCCGTTCGTTGTTCCCTTATGGGGCCCGATCAGCTCGGCTTCGTCTTCATGGACGGGGCGCCAGTGAACCGTGTAGAGTCTCTCTTTTCCCACCAGAGCCCCCTCTTTGAGTGTGGCCACATCCATGGCACGTCCCTGGGGAAAGTACTCCACCCACAAGACCTTGTTCAAACTCAACCCAAACTCCCGGCAGAGAGATTGAGCAAAGTACTGAAAATGGTTTCTCACATTAAAGCCCTTTCCAGTGTCGGCAAAGAGACAGATATACGGCTTCATGTGGAACACCCCTTGGGGCGTGGTATCGGAAAGGTCCACAATCTTAACCCGGTAGGATCCGGGCCACCAGCTCACAGGCCGTTCGCCCGAGCTTGTCTTCCCCGACCAGGAGTAGATGCCGTCAAATAGAATCATCGTTTTTTCCTGCATGGGTTGTGGTGTGGGCCATACAGTCCCACACCGGCGTATCCGTCATGTTGCTGCCGCAAGCCCCTGACAGCAGTTCACGGGCTCCCGGTATCGACCAGGGCGGGGCGGCTGCCTTGCTCAGAATTACCTGCCCCACCCTTTTTTCGCATCAGGCCAGTTCACGCCGCGTGGCCATGTCCATCAACACGCGCTCACGGGACTTATCGATACCAAGCTCCTTACGCTTCTTATCGATGTGGGCGATCATCATGGCGGCCATTTCGTAAGGATCTTTGGTCACCCCCCACTTGCCGAGGCCCTGCTCTTCCAGCCCGCCAAAGAGAAGGTCATGGAACTTGGTGTCCTTCACCGTGGGGAATCCCACCCCGAAGACGGTGTAGACGCCGGAAGCCACAAAATACTGCCCAATGGCCACCGCCTTCTCACTCATCCACTCGGGAGCGGCACCGGCCACTGGCAGATCGGCGAGGCAATCGCCAAGGCCGCCCTGATTCACCATGGCTGTGGCAGCCGTCAGGATCCGTGTGTTGTCCACACAGGACCCCAACCCGAGAATCGGTGGCATGCCCACCGCCTCACACACCTCCCGCAGGCCCGGACCTGCCAAGTGCGCCGCTTCGGGAACGGTAAGCCCTGCTTTGGCAAGGGCGATCTGGGAGCACCCGGTCTGGATCACCAGCACATCGTTTTTGATGAGTTCCTTCACCAGCTCCACATGAACCCAGTCCTGCTTCACACGCGGGTTCACGCACCCCACCACACCGGCCACTCCCCGGATGCGTCCGTTGATGATGTTGTCGTTCAAGGGGGCGTAGCTGCTCCGGAAGGAGCCTCCCAGCATGTAGTTGATGTACTCGTGGGAGAAACCATGAATCCCCTTGTTGACAATCTGAGGGATCTCGATGTCCACACCGCGATTTGCAAAACGGGCGATGGCAAGGGTCACGATCTCGTCGGTGCACTCCCTTGGGGTGTGCTCCTCAAATTCGATGTGCCTGGCGCCCTCGATATGGCAACGGGGGTTGGTGGTGATGAGATGGGTCTTGTAGCACTCGGCGGTCTTCACGAGACCCTGCTGAATACACTGAATATCCACGGCCATGGCATCCACGGCCCCTGTCACCAAAACCGGTTCCGTGCTCATGAAGTTTCCGGCATGGGGCACGCCGTGACGGGACATCATCTCCGCACCGGAACAGCACATGCCCACCAGATTGATCCCTTTGGCGCCCTTGTCCCGGGCGATCTGAACCAGGGCAGGATCGCTGGCAGAGACCAGCATCGATTCAAACAGGTTGGGTTCGTGACCGTGAACGATCACGTTGACGTGGTCCTCTTTCAGGACGCCAAAATTCACGTCTGCCTGGACCGGGGAGGGGGTACCGAACATGATATCCCCAAGCTCCGTGGCCACCATGGACCCGCCCCACCCATCAGCCAGGGCTGTCTTGCTGATGGCCTTGGTGATGTTCTCATAGTGCTGATCGCAGCCCATATGGGTTCGGCTCATGATCCCCATGACTTCGATCATGGCGCCTCTGGGGACGATATCAAGCTTGCGCCAGGTCTCCAGGGTCTTGGCCGGGACCCGCTTCATAAAGGGAATTTCCCCTTCGGTCTGGGTGTAAGTCTTCTCCAACTCGTCAGCGAGATCAAGGGCCATCTCCTGGACGGTCTTTCCCTCGATCTCCAACCCGAGTTCAACACAGAGAGCTTCCAGCCTGTAGGGGTCTTTGATGGTGTAGTCGGTGATGGTGCCGTTGGCGACGCCCTTGAAGAGCTCAAGGACGGCCATGCCGTGGTCGTTGTGGGCGGCCGATCCAGCTGCAACCATGCGGGCCAGGTTGCGGGATTGAATGGTGTCGATGGTGGCTCCGCACACCCCCACTTTACCGTAGG
>Ga0193955_1000812_pt1 | contig 16174 bp, 12 predicted proteins | sample BB_6_MG_FD_140343 | JGI IMG/M metagenome (GOLD analysis project Ga0193955, IMG submission 140343) | Microbial mat bacterial communities from the Broadkill River, Lewes, Delaware, United States - BB_6_MG | ecosystem: Environmental > Aquatic > Freshwater > River > Microbial mats | place: USA... | reverse complement strand
GAATTAAAAATGTTTGTGTTTTTGATGTGTTTTGTGCGATAATTGAGGGCTCTCCTGTAATTATTGAGCTGTTTGTCTGTTCTGATGATTTCAATAATGATAACACAATTCTTATAATTGAACCCCAAATGAAATAAAAAAAGCCCTTCTGGAATTGAAGGGCTTTTCGAAATTATTGTTTAATCAACTTCAAGGTTTGATGATGATTTTCAAATTCAAGTGTGATGAAATAAACTCCCGAAGGTTCATTGCTTAGATCAATTGAAAAATGTGATAATGTTTTTTGCGTATCTGATTCAATTTGTTTTCCAGTAATACTTTGAACGGAATAAGATTTCACGGTTTGTGATGATTGAATAATAAAGTTTCCTTGAGAAGGATTTGGTTTAATCGAAACATGAATGTCATTTTGGTTCTCATCTATAGAAGCATAATCTCCAGTAAGGTTAACATTATCAATCCATACATGATTTCCGTAGTACCCGATATTTGAAAAGGCTAACTCAACGCAAGATTCACCAATTAAAGAAGATAAGTCTACCACTTCATTTTGCCAAACGATGGTAGGTGTTGCTGCGTCCCAATACCAAGTTTGAGTTCCGGCAACTTCTAAATCTGCTCCACCTTTTTGCCAAAGCGTTTGCCAGACTGGATTAGTTCCTGTTCTATATACTAGAGCAAGCGAATCGGTATACCCATTATTATCATTATACGTATAGTCAAATGCAATGGAAGCAGAAGATGCATCAATCATTTCAATGGCTGGTAAAATTAAATAATGTGATTGTCCAGTGGCATCAACCCAGTAATTTGGGAATCCAGCCACCATGTTTGTTGGGTCATCTTGTGGCCCATCTTGTTCCCATCCTGAACCTTCAGAATCTTCCATTTTCCAACCTAATGGTGGAAAAAGAGACCCGTTGAAATCTTCATATATTTGAGGACTACTATATGAGTTTGTAACTTCAATGAACCCTGTTAACTCCACACTATCCGATCCAAAAGCATCTGATACAACGAGCTTTACATCGTATGTTCCGGGACTAGTATAAACAACTTTTGGATTTTCTAAAGTCGAAGTTGCTGGCGAACCTCCTTGAAAGTACCATTGCCAAGTAGCACTCGCTGCCCGAACAGTGCTGTGATCCACAAATTGAATGGTATCAGCCAAACAGTTTGAGGCTAAATTCACTTCAGTCTTATTTGCTGCAGCCATTGCGATAGGTGGAACATCTTCATAAAAATCAACTTCATAAACTCCACGTTGAGATGCTGTACGCATTTTGCCTTCACCGTAATAAGGTTCTAAGAACGAACATGATGTACTTGCTGGAAGGTTATTATTGAATGGAACCCATGTTCCAAGAGTATTGTTTCTATAATAGATCGTTTTGTTGGTACCCAAATACAACCCATCATCCGAACCGTAATGATGAGAAATGGATCTTACACTTTCATTTGCAATAGAAGGACTGGTGATGTCATACCAATTTGCTCCTCCATCTGTGGTTTGATATACTTTATTTCCAGTCTGGCTTCCCATTAAAATTACCCAAACTTTATTCTCATCTTTGTCATCAACTTCGATGTACTTTGCTCTAGTGTGCTGATTATTCGCTTGTGCAGGACTCGGGGTTACATCATTCCATGTTACTCCCGCGTCAGTAGATTTCATGATTTTGAAAAAAGTATTGTTGAACTTATGAGTTACATAAATTACATCTGGATTAGACCAAGATACTTTCACTTGTATCACTTTTTGTCCTCCAAAATCATGTACCAATTCAAATGAGACTCCTCCATTAGTGGTCTTATATAATTCCGTTCCGACAGGAGAGTAGAACACGTTAAAGTTATTAGGCGAAAACCCATAATTTCCGTACTCACCAGAAACATATGAAGTATTACATTTTTTACTCCCGTCAAATGAAACATTTGTTCGTCGTATTGTTCGAACTTCGGAAAATTCAAATGCACCATTATCAGCATAAGCTATTTTAGGATCGCCATAGTTAACAAAACCTCGGTAATTGTCACCACCTAATTCTGCTAGCCAACCTCCTTCATTCGGATTAGCTAATCCGCCTTTATAAATGTCGTTATACTTTATGAGTGTTCCATTATGGTACGTACCACCAAGCATTACATCACCATTTTTAAAACCAGATTGATATCCCCAGAAATCTGTTCCGTGAATTCCGTGCATTCGAGGTTCTAAATGATCACCTTGATCTGAGGAGTAATAAAGGCCACCATCAGAAGCAACCCACATATCAATAGTACCGCCGTTAACGAAAAACTTAATATCGTGGACATCCGCGTGAGAATAGCGATCGTGCGTTGTTGCACCAACCCAGGTAACCCAATGTGCATTCAATTCCCAGTTTACACCAGCATCTAATGATCTCCAAATGTTAATTCCGGAACCAAAAACGCGATCTGCATCTGTTGGGGAAGCGGCGAATGCTAAGTCATAATAATATTGACCTCCATCATCATCTCCAAGCTCAGCCCATCCAAGCATATTTGGATTTGCAATGGTTGGCGTTCCAACTGGTCCAGTTCCGCAACATTCAAAGCTAAAGCTTTCCCCTGCATCTGTACTTTTATAAAAACCATAAAAACCACCAATACCACCAGCTTCACCGCCAGCCCAGGCATAGACGATATTTGCATCATCCGCAGACACACCAATCTCGACACGTTTTTGTTCGTCTCCTGCAGATGGGTTAGGCCATCCATTTGTTTTAATTGTCCAAGTAATACCGTTATCTAATGATTTATAGAATTCTGTTTTATCACCATTTAATTTTACCGAATAGATGATATTTGCATTGCTAGGATTGATCTCAATTTCCATGTGTTCACCAGAATGAACTTCGGTCCAACTTGATCCATTATCAGTAGATCTGAAAAGACCTTCGTCAGTGGCGGAAAGCATTGTATTTGTACCTATAAATTGAATATCTCGATACCATTTATCTGTATTTTCAAGAGTTGCTCCTCCAATAATACTCCATGAAACACCACCGTCTGTGGTTTTCCATAATTGTCCATTACCCTCACCAAAATATGCAATGTTAGAATTCGTAGGGTCGAGAGCAATAGAATAAACGCTATTAACATCTAAAAAACGTGTCACAGATACCCAGTTTAATCCTTTATCCGTTGATTTCCATAACCCCGCAGTCGCTGATCCCGCATAAATTAAGTCCGGATTGACAGGAGATTGTTCAACTGTGTAGATATGTGATGACCCTGGAGATTGCACTTCAAAAGCCATTGCTTGTTCATGATCATAATCCCATGGTCCAGCTTCTTCCCAAGCAGAGGTTGGACTTTTCGTTTGGTTATAAATAATGCGTTCCCTTTTTTCAGGTTGTGGAATGATGTAGCCTTGAGAATCTGTATTTAACCAATTCTCTTTTAATAAACGCTTAAAATATTGTGTGTGTTGATCTTTAACAAAATCATGCGATTCATAATATGTTTCGAATAAATCGCGTAAAACGAAAAGGCTTGGATTATCTTGATACATATAGACAACCCATTCTGGAGATGATTGTGATGTACCGTACTTTGTTTGTTCTTGAGAAATACTTGTAAAAGTCGCGAATAGAGCGAAGAAGAGAATTATAAGTTTCATAAAAATAGTTTGAGCCAACAATATAATGGCTTTTTCAATGATAAAAAAGACGTAAATTCATGCATTTGTGTATTCCTAAACGATATGATTCAAGTCAAATTCATTGTAAATAGCACCTGTAAACTTTCAAAGAAAGCTAAATTGGCAATTCAATTGTGTTGTGAAAATGAATTTCTAACATGCACTTTTTCTAGAACAAATGGGCCTAAGCATGCGATTGATCTTGCGAAAAAGGCAGTTGTTGATGGTTCGGATGTAATTGTTGCTGTAGGTGGAGACGGAACATGTAATGAAGTAGTAAATGGGATGATGAAGGAAGTAAAGTGTTCTTCTAAATTTGCCATAATTCCGAATGGAACTGGAAATGATTTTCATCGTATGATTGGAGAGTTTGATCCAGAACAATTCGTTACTAAGCTCGTGAATCGTCAATCAAACCATATAGACTTGATTCAAGTCAATTTAAATCATGATATGCGATTTGCACTAAACATTGCAGGTTGCGGATTTGATGGGTATGTAGTGAACTTACTTGATAAGCAACGTGAGAAATGGAAAATAGGTGGGAAGATTTCGTATGCCTTTGCAATTCTACGGGCTTTTTTTCTTTTCAAGAAATCAAAACTATCCATTAAGACAGACGCTTTTGATTATGATGGTAAAGCGCTGTTGATTGTTGCTTGTAACGGATCAACATTTGGTCATGGACTTGTTGTTTATCCAGAGGCAAGGTTAAATTCTGGCAAGATTGGAGTTACTTTATTCGGTAATGTTTCACTATGGGATTATATTAAATATCTTCGACGAATTAAAAAAGGTATTAAAATTAAACACCCTGAAGTACATTATTTAGAGACCGATGAAATGTCAATAAATGCAGGTAAATCCAATTTGTTTGTTGAATGTGACGGGGAATTGATTTCAAGCGGAAACCCTGAATTCAAGATTGTTCCACGGGCAATTCAATTGGTTTACTAGGTTATTTTTTAATGAATTGCTTTTGGTCTGAATAACTACCGTTATTTATTTCAATAATATACAATCCATCAGAAAGCTCAGACACATCAATTTTTCTTTCGTTCACTCCAATTTTTTCAGGCTGTAATCTTTCACTTAAAACCATTCTACCCTCACTAGAGTAAACCGTTAAGTTCATGTCTTTCATTTCAGGACTGAAATACGAAATATTCAACTTTCTTCTTGCCGGGTTTGGGTAGATATTTAAGTTGATTGAATTATCACCGTTAATTGTTATTTCATCTTGATTCGCTGTCGATTTATCGATATAAACTTCAAAAATGACATTGCTAGCGCTACTTTGAGTTCCATCATTGATAAAAAAGATATTCTCAGCACTGCTCTCTATTCCGCCATAGATATAACCTACAAGAGTTCTCGCGTTTGGTAGGCTTTCTAAATTTAGTATCTCATGTTCATAGTAATACTGATTAATTGGAATGAATTCAGCGCCGGAACCAACCAGGGTAGGCATTTCAATGTAACCTAATTTTGTTTCTTGCATGCTCCAATCAGAAAATCGAGATACACGGCTGATCGTTTTAACAAATGGAACGTCTAAATCTTCAATTAAGTTAGCCTGACTATCCATGGTAAATTGACTGATTCCACCGAAAAATATCGTATGCATTACATTATCAACCGTATCGTAGATGGGTAGTTTTGCACTGTGATATTGACTTAGATATTGATTAAATGAATTTACAGTATTGTAGTTATTAGGTGTAATATCTACGGTATTTAAATAAGGCATGTCCGCATAATCAAAAACTCCAGAGAAGGCAGTAAATCCTGCGTCTCCATTTGGGAAAATTTGAGGGGACATATTGTAATCACGGCGATGAAGATTTATCGTGTCGTGTTGAGCGGCGTAATTTGTGATTGACAAGTTTACACCATCATCTTGAATTTTAAAAGTTCTGATTTCGTTAGAGTATTGCTGAATAAAACCTGGCCCATGATCAGGTCCCATTGGGTTGTATCTCCCATCAAACAATTGTCCACCGACCAAGTAAAAAGTTGAATCTAAATACCCAAGTTGTCCACCGGTAACTTTTAAATTAACGTCCGTAATTTGTCTAAAATACGGTGTGATACTAGTATTTGTAATAACAGCGTCAGCAAGTTCATTCAACGAGATGGCAGTTACATTTGGAAATGTAATGTGATCATTTGCTGTTGCGCTAAACCCGTATCCACCAATAATGTAAAGCATAGTATCGCGCTGATAAAACTCTTGATTTGTCGATTTTAATTGTTCATATATCGATGGTGCTAAGACGCTTATATCTGATGACCAAACTTGATTTGTGGTCACATCTATAACGAATACATTTTTATTGTTGTCTTGATCTAAGAAAGCAGCAAATGGCTGACGTTGGTGAAGACCGTCAACTCTTCCCCCTAAAACTACCCATTTTTGATCATCAGTTTTTCCAACAGCATAAGAATGAATACCAGGAGCATTTGGAATTACCATGGGTTCAATATCCACAGAAAACTCTTGTTGTGAGAATGTAAATGTTGAAATAAACAACAATAAAAGTGTAGTAGTAGTTTTAGTCATGTTGTAGTGTTAATGAGAGCAGTCGGCTAAATCTGAGTCTTCTTCAAATAAGTAATTTGCTATAGTTTCTATTTCTTTTGAATCGAATGTTTGTTTTGGCATTAAGCCAAATTTACGTCTTGCTCCTGGCATAAGTGAAGCTTCTTCAGTTGGGTTTTCACACCAAGCAACAATAGCACTTACAAATTCATCTTTGGTTGTTTCATCGTCAACATAATGATCACGAACTCTAGACATAGGAGGGGCAAGCATGTTATCTGTTCCTTGTGTGTTATGACATACATAACAATTTTTCTCCATCAATTCCTTACCGTTTAAAGCAACATTTTCATTTTCTATTGTCGCGGTAGAAGCAATTTCATCACCACATGAAAATAAGAGAAAAGGCAGAACAAATACAGTATGTTTAAAAACATTCATGCAGCCAAGTTAACACGTACTAACTCAAACTTATGTAACATAAGTTACATTCGTAAATATGGGTATTATGATACAGTTATATTGTGTCTTGTTAGCAGTCCAGGTAAACTATGTAAGGAAAATTTCGCTTTTTTAATTTGGTTTTCTTCAGGATCAATGATTAGTCCTATTGCATTTTGAAAATCGACTTTAGTCAGGTTTGATCGCTGAAAAACTGCATGAGTTAAATCAGACCCATAGAATGTGGAATTTGAGAGGTTTGCTTCTATAAAATCGACTTCTTTGAGAGCGGAGTTTATGAAGGAAGTAGCTTTGAGACTAAGTTTGAAGAAGGAGGAAAAATTGAGTGTACATGAATCGAAATTGAGAGCAAGAAGAAAGGTATTGCAATCTTCAAATCGCAAGCCAAGCATTTTACAATTCTTAAATGAGCAATCTTTAAACGCCGTATTGAGTATATTGGAGTTACTTAAATTGCAATTTTCAAACTCACATTCGGTGAATGAAACATCACGCATATCAGCATCGGAAAAATCACAATCATTGAATTTACAACATTCATAATCGGATGTGCGAATTGCCGATTTATCCATGGAGTTTATGATTTTTTCGTAAAGTAATTCTTTCATAGGGAAGAAAAATAGCAAAAAAAAAGGGAGAACGAATCCTCCCTTTCTTAAATGTTTAGGTGATAATTAGAATCTAAATTTCACACCAACTTTAATAAATAAAGCACTAAAATCAGTAGTTGAAGTTAGCTGTTCATCGGCAGCGTTTGTGTTGTATCCTGCAGAGTTAGTCTCGTAACTATTAGATGAAGAATTCAATTCAGAAACAAAGTTCGTATTAATTTGACTTTCAGTCATAAACGGAAGATTGTCTGTGCTTCCAGAATTGTTTCTAGTTACTTTAGAGCTTTTACTCTTGATACGTAAGTTCACACCATTCAATTCACCGTACAAAGAGATTTTATCTCCCATTGGGAAAGAAACTCCTAATGCACCTTGATAACCTAATGCAAAAGCACCTTTTCTTTCTTCAGCATAATCCAATTCAGCACCAGCTTGATCGTTTTCAGCTGTAGCAATAGTATTTCCAAAAACAGGCATAACTAAACCAGCACGACCGTATACTTGGAGTCCATCACCTCCAGAAGAAATAACTACAGAAGGAGAAATTCGGAATTGAGAAGTTTGAGCGTATTGAGAAGTTGTTACTGTTTGAGTTGGTATTACTGTTCTAGTTTCGCTCATAAGAACGTTAGCCCCCATTAAGTAATCTAAACCAAGGTCAACTCCAACATTTTCATTGAACATATAACCAAGATTTAATCCAGCGTTAAAACCTGAACCGATTGAACCATCAAAGTTAGTAATCGTTTGTGGTCCTGTTACGTAATCTGCGTCAGTAGATTGACCTAAAGTGTTTCCAGGAAGACCGAATCCGTATCCAACGTTAACACCAACATTTAATTCTTGAGCGCTTGCAACAGTTCCTAAAGCGATTGCAGCAACAAGTAAGATTGACTTTTTCATATTGTTTTTGTTTTTAGTAGAGATTAAAAATACGCATTTCAGTTGAGATATGAATTCAATTTCTGGCTTAAATCTCACTTAAATTTAAATCGAAATCAACCCGTTTTCCCGCAGTTGAATAATTTCTTTTGAGAACCAGAATAATTCAAAATTATCATGATTCACTTCATAGTCGGATTTTAATTTTCCGAGCGTGGTTGTGGTTTCTGAATTGGTAATTTCGGTCAATTTGTTCTTCAACCAGTAACCTTGGTCTGAAGGAATCGTAATGGAGAAGTAATCCGTTTTCGTGGTGAAAGATAACTCCATCATTTCCCAGGTATCGCCTCGTTTCTTTTTTGTGAATACTGCTGATGTTGGTGTGTTTCCGAGCCAAATAACTTTCGCATTCGGTTTGAAGTTAAATTGATTTTCAACAAATAAACAATCCTCGATAAAATTGGGTGATACAGTGGTTTTGGGTGTTTTAAAATCGAACCAATCATTTACAGGAAGCTCAAACCCGATTCCATGCATATAATTGAAGAGGGATTTTTTTAGTCCAAAACTAAACTTAGAGTGATCAATGCCTGTTTTATCTGTGAATTGAACATCGTTATTGGCAAATGTGATTTCTTCATAAATGGGCGTAATACCATAATCTTCTGGCTTATGACCGATTGGACTATGAGTTGTTAAAGCGAACTGATGCCAAAACCCAGACTGAATTATTTCTAACTCAAACAACTGTCTGACCATTTCCAAACTATCAATTGTCTCTTGCTTAGTTTGTGTTGGATATCCGTACATTAAATACGAATGTACCATAATGTCTGAAGCAGTGAAGTTTCTAGTAACTTGTGCGACTTGTGCAACGGAAACACCCTTATCTATTAGTTTTAAAAGACGATCTGAAGCAACTTCTAGTCCGCCAGAAACTGCGATGCAACCTGAAGCCTTTAGTAATTGGCAGAGGTCGTTTGTGAAACTTTTTTCAAATCGAATGTTTGTCCACCAAGTCACAACTAATCCACGCTTAATTATTTCCAACGCAAGTGATCGCATTAATGCTGGAGGAGCTGCCTCGTCTACAAAATGAAATCCTCTTTCGCCCGTTTGTTCAATCATTTGCTCCATACGATCTACAAGAATCGTTGCTGCAATAGGTTCATAGATTTTAATATAGTCCAATGAAATATCACAGAATGTACACTTACCCCAATAACATCCGTGTGCCATGGTAAGTTTATTCCATCGACCGTCGCTCCATAAACTGTGCATTGGATTGGCAATTTCAATGACGGAAACATACTTTTCCAGTAAAAGGTCGGAATAATCTGGGGTGCCAACGAATGCCTGTTTATAATCTGCTTGTTTGGAAGTGTTGTTATAAACAACAGATCCTTTTTCAAGTAAAAATGTACGTTTTAGTTCGGTAAAGCTTGGGTTTAGTATTTTTCTATGCAGTAATTCGACAGGCAATTCTCCATCGTCTAGGGTAATATAGTCGAAGAATTCAAAAACGCGCACGTCTTTTAGGGATCTCAGTTCCGTATTTGGAAAACCTCCACCCATCGAAACTACTACATGAGGGTGTTTTAACTTTAAAAATTGAGCACACCGAAATGCGCTGAATAGATTTCCCGGAAATGGAACAGACAAGCAGACCAGTTTAGGTTGGGTAGCTTCGATTCTTTGGTTTAAAATATCAAGTGTAATTGTGTCAATGAATGAAAGTTCATTTTGAAGTTCGTGATATAATTCATCAAACGAATTAGCACTCATTCCAAGACGTTCGGCATATCGACTAAATCCAAAATTTTCATCGATGCATTCCACTATAAAATCGGAGAGGTCTTCTAAAAAAAGTGTTGCCAAATGTTTTGCTTTATCTTGTTGACCCATATTTCCAAAGGCCCATTCCATATCGTCCAGTTGGTTAAAACGGGAAGCTCTAGGAAGAAAACTTTCCGTACATATTTGTCGTGCGAGGGTACTGCTTCCGCCTTGCAAAAAAGCAATGATTTCATCAATCAATTTCAGGTAATCTTCTCTTAGATAATAAATTCGAAGGGCATTTTCACTTTTTATTCTATTGTTTTCGAATGCAAAATCGAAGATGTGTTTGAGATTCTTCTTGGAGTACAGTTTTAATAAAACTTCAATTCCCAAGTCCATTTGGTAGCAAGAGATTCCTTTTGTATTTAAAAAGCCTTTTAGGTATGCCGTTGCAGGGTAAGGCGTATTTAATTGGGTAAATGGGGGTGTTATTAATAGAATGTCTTTCAAGAGCTGAACTTTTAATAAAGGTACATTTTCTTATCGCTTGTAAGCAAAAGTTATGGGAAGGGCCTTGTTTTAATTTTTCACTTAGAAAATGAAACTAATCGAATTTTTTAAGCCGTTTAATTGAATACATACCTTCTTGTGTGAAGTCAATTTTAAGAGAATCTTGTTCCTCATCATGAATGAAAGGAAATCCTGCAATCATATCTTCAGGTTGGACCGATTTCCCTTTGTATTTTTTCCAATACTTTTTAATTGTTGAGGCCTGACTTTTTTCAATTGCTACTAGAATTCCTTCTTCCTCTAGCTCATACACAAGATGTTCTCCTCCTTCTTTTTTAAGAATTCCCATGTGAAACTATTTACGTTTGGCTTTAAAAGTACCATTTGGTTGTATGAAAACAAGTTCTTCCACTTTGCCATCTGCTCCATCATTGAATTCAAGGTTATATCCCTCAATAATCTTAAGTGAAAACGTGTTTTCTCCAGTTGCATATAATTCGTATTCTGGCTGACCGGGTACAAACAAATAAAGAACTTCACCGCCTTTTGTATAAACTTTAACGGTTGCTCCTCCTAGGGTATATTCGCCAACAAATCGATCTAGTGAGCTTGCATCAATTTTAACTTCCGCCGGAGTGTTTTTAAATTCGATTGCATCTAATCCAGCTTGCAACATCATTCGTGCAGAAGAGATTTCACCTAAGTCATTTGTCGTAAAATTTACGAATAAGAGAGGAGTACCATCGTCTAGTTCTTCGCCCAGTTCGATCGGAGTAAAAACATCATAATGATAGTGACTTAACCAAAATTTTTCTCTTGGGAGATTAAGGAATAGCGTGTCATTTTCTAAGGTAATTTGCATTGAACCGTACCCTTCATTCGTGTATTTTCCGGAATAGTCTTTCAGATTATGTGACGGAGACGTTCCCGTTTTTTGAGTTGATTCAGATTCAATATTTTTTGCGGCTTCAAGGCCATCGGTATAAGATTGATATAAATCTTTATTCCAGTCTGTTTTGTCTACTCCAAGCAACCTATCGGCGATAATATTCCGCACTACTGATGGAATTGAGGACCCATTTTGATTCGCTAAAACAACAATTCCGATACTATCACTCGGGAAGAATGAAACACTTGCTGTGAATCCATCAATATTCCCCCCATGTTCTACGCGATAATGTCCTTTATAAGATGAAGTCATCCATCCATAGCCATAATTGGACATAAATAAATCTGAATGATCGGCTCCTGGAAGTCCACTCCCTACAATGACTTGTGAACTGATGGCTTCATTGACATATTGAGAAGGAATGATTTCTTTGCCTTCGTATTTACCGCTATTGATCCAAACTTTTAACCATTTCGACATGTCGTTTACAGAACTGTTCATGCTTCCTGCAGGACTCATTCCCGCAATATCGTAGTAATCAAGTTTAACGATTTTGTCGTCCTCCAAACCATAACCAAAGGATGCATTTTTTCCATTCTGCAAGCCCGAGATGTCGACACTGGTATTCTCCATCCCTAAAGGTTTTAGAAACATAGATTCAATATTTTCTTCCCATGTTTTACCCGTAATTTTTTCAGCAATCACACCTTGGGCTAAATACATGAAGTTGTTGTACTGCCATTGTTCGCGAACCCCATATGTTGGTTCATGAAACCGAACGCGTGAAAGCAAGCTGTCCTTCGAATTAGTAGGAAAAAAGTACCAAGCCAAATCATGACGAGGCAATCCTGTTTGGTGACACATAATGTCTTTTATAGTGACCAGGTTATCCATATCGCTATTAAAAAACTTGAACCCTGGGATATAGTCAGCAGGTTTATCTGAAAACGAAAGTTTATTTTCATTCCTTAAAACACCAAGTACCGCTCCAGTGAATGCTTTAGTAGTTGAACCAATTGCGAATTTAGTATTTGGATTGACAGGAACTTTATTTTCGAAATCGCTATATCCAAACCCTTGTGAATAAACGACTTCATTTTTTTTAACTACAGCAACCGCAAACCCTGCCGCTTTCCATGTTTCTAAAACATTTTGAAGTTCTTTATCGATGCCTTTGAGCTGTTTCGATGTGTTTTGACCAAACGAATTAAATGAAAGTCCTATAAGGACTAATGCGAAGAGTGTTTTCATAAGTTGTGAATTGTGGAATGAAGATAGTGAATCTTACCCGGTAAATGGCGTATAACGAAAAAAACCCTTCGGTTAGGAGAGGGTTTTTAATGAACATGTATCATTTTTGGCTAAAGTCTAAACTAAAACTATAAATGCACTTATGATAACTTTAGTTAATAAATGATTGATGTTCATGTCATGAATTTCGTTGGGTCAAAAGTAATACGTGAATATTTCCCAAACGTTCAATTTACATGAAATAAAAGTTAACGTTCTTTTACTGATCCAATACCAGACTTTGAAATCTTCTTGATTTTTGGTTTTCCCGTATATCGAATATTTCCTACCCCAGAAAAATCAATGGATAACTCATTAGTAACATTTATTTCAGAATTACCTACGCCATTTTGTTCTAGGTCCATGTTTTCAACGGTCAGGTCAAACGCTTTTAAGTCGCCCACACCATTTACTTCAAATTCGGCGTGTGTTACAATTCCATCGAGGATTACATCGCCAACCCCATTATATTCCAAAACTAGATTGGTACAATTCAATGATAATTCAGCATCACCGACACCAATGATTTCTAATTCAAGATCTTTGCAATTGATTGTATTGAAGGATCGAATATCCCCAACTCCGTTATGTACAATTTCTTTGAGTTCGGTAAAGATGACTGTAACTACAGCACGGTTTGATTTTTTGATTTTAACTTTACCCGTAGAAATGGTTAAAACTTCACCGCGGACATCTACCTCTATGTGGTCTTGGAGATTTTCATCTGCGTCAATAATTACACTGGATTCATTTCCTTGCTTTAGAATAACATCGAATACCCCTTCAATCTCGAGTTTTGTAAAGTGATCTACCGGAATGGCATTCGTGGTATTGGTTCCAGTACCTTGAACAGTCTCTGTATTATTGTTATTGGATTCAGTCGAGCTCCATGAATCTACAATAGATTCTCCGAGTCTTCGAACGGCCAGTGGGATAATATGAAACTCATTGATGTCCTCAATTTCAGTTGGCTTTAGCGGCGATAATATAAGATCTTCTTCCGGCTGTTTTTCAATTACGTTGAGTGAATCCTTAAATGATTCATCTATGAGTACGGTTTTATTTGATGGGTTGGTTTTTTCTTGAAATTCAATTAATGTTTTTTTGTATTGCTCTTCCGCATTACTCTGAACTTTTGCTGTTCCTATCATCGCTGCTGTGATGCTGATCGCACCAATTATTCCCAATGTACTTGCCATAATAATGAATGTTTTTTTCGCTATTAATAATTTTAATTTAGCCGCAATTCCCAAGCCTGTTGCTGCAGATCCTGCCGCAACGCCGACCCAAGTGGAAATCTCTTCCACCGATGTATCGGCACCAGTTTGACGTGCGCTTTCAAATAGTTTATTTAAATCGTGATTCGTCATAATTCCATTGATTTTAATGGTTGTGAATCTGTTTGTTGTAAATAGTCGAGAAGTGCTTGCCTTCCTCGAGCCAACCTCTGCTTCACAGCGGAGATTCCTGATTCTTGCAATTCAGCAATTTCTGAAATTGAAAACCCAGATATTTCAAACAGAACGATCGCTTCTCTTTGGACTTCCGGAATTTTCGATAATGCCTTATGGAGAAGTTCAACCTCTTCATTGCGGTCAGCTCGCGTAGAATGATCTTCGATATTTTGCGCTTTAACATGGTCCTTTAGGTAAAGAATCCGTTGTTTTTTATTTGAATTCGCAAGAACACGTATAGATATTCCAAAAAGGAAATGTAAAAAAGCTTTAGGACTTTCTAGGGAATCAAATTTCTCGTATGCTATGATAATAGTATCATGCATGAGATCTTTATAATCCATATCGCCATAGACGCGCGCTTTACAAAAACGCTCAAAGTTCTCATGCACCGGTGTGTACAATTGCATGAACTCTTTTTCTTTTCTACTTTTTCCTTTCATTCGATTCTCGTCTACTTGGTAGATGTCTTAAGTCGACGAAAAGTTACATAGAAAAAAAATTAAATTTCAGAAACTGGTTTAATGGTCACCATATCTAGATAGTAGTAACCTGCCTTGATGATGGCTTTCCGATTGACCTTTTTGCGTTTGGTTTTTCGGTTTTTATCGAAGTTTCCAATCGTAAAATATTTCTCACCACCTGTTGCAACAAAGGTTTGTTTTATTTCAATCCATTGTGCCGTGTCGGTGTGATATGTTTTCTGGCTTATTTCATGAATTTCTAACGAATCTGAAAATTCTTCCGCAATATCGTTCCGATTTAGACTGCGTCTATTTGCTGCGTGTATTTGTCGTTCTGTTACGATATAGCTGAAAGCACGAATGGCAAATTTTGATTCTTCGGCGAGAGAAATATGAAAGGATAACTCATACGTACGACCGTACTCTAAAGTGTCTGTTAAGACACCTTGAATGTATTCACGATAATTTTGAGGAGCGTAAATGAACATGCCTGTGTAGCCATTTCCATCTGCCGCATATTGGTAGCCAAAGTGATTTTCAGGGGCTTTAACATCTTTATAATTGCAGGTATGGAAATAATCAGTGGTCATTAGCGTAGGGGAAGTCCACTCTTCAACATTATGGCCAAAGCTTCCGCGATAATCCACACAGTGTTTTTTGTCTTCAAGACTAGGGTTTTTGACCAAATTTTGCGAATTCCCAATCGAGTGAATGCAAATTGAGATCAAAAGGATAAGAACAGTACGCATGACTTGCTGGTAAATTTAGGAGATAAAAATACCCTATAAATGAAATGCTCATGCAAGAAGTTGAAGATGTTATTATTGAATAATTGTGTACAAGTGAACGTTTCTTATCGCTGTTTCATCTGTTTAATTGCTTCAACTACTTCATTAACAGGTTTCTGACATACTTTTTCGTGACAGACAAAAATAAGGGTCATTTTTGAGTCGAATTTTCCTTGAGTCAATGGAAGGGATGATTTTTTTCCTCCCATGAAGAGTGTGTTTGGTAAGTAATGTCGATTCAGCTCATTGAGTTTCACGATGGATAAATCACCAGTGATTGCTACTTCATAAAAAGGGTAGGATAAAAGGATTGCTTGATTGTACCAATTGGCGTAGGAGTACCCTTTTGTGGCTATATTTTTATTCATTTGACACATCATCAACTCAGCTTGATCCAAATAAGCCTTCCTTTCAAATAACGTTCCTAATTTGATGAGATTTTCAGCCATGATTGAGTTAGAAGAAGGGATGACACGATCATCTAATTCTACAGGACGAATGGCTAACGATTCGCCTCCTTTTGAGTAATAGAAAAATCGCTGATTTTCAATACTGAAATGATCAATAGCATAACGCATAATTTTGTTTGCTCGAGTGAGATACGTTTCGTTAAAGGTAACTTCATACAGCTCAATTAATGCTTTAACAGTAAAAGCGTAATCATCTAAAAAACCATCGATACTTGGTTTTCCGCTTCTGGATGTATGGAATAAGCTTCCGTCTTTTCTTAATTGCTCATTTAAAATCCATTTCGCATTATTCTCGGCAAGTTCAAGATATTCGGGATTCCCTAACGCTTCATAGGCAGAAACTAACCCTGAAATTGTCATGGCATT
>Ga0193955_1000811_pt1 | contig 16177 bp, 16 predicted proteins | sample BB_6_MG_FD_140343 | JGI IMG/M metagenome (GOLD analysis project Ga0193955, IMG submission 140343) | Microbial mat bacterial communities from the Broadkill River, Lewes, Delaware, United States - BB_6_MG | ecosystem: Environmental > Aquatic > Freshwater > River > Microbial mats | place: USA... | reverse complement strand
TTCATTTGTTGCAGTGAAATTGAAAATAATTCTTCCACCATTCTTATACTCTTGACTTGGAATATAACTATAAATATCTTCTTCTACTTCTTCTTGGCTTAAATCTATTTCTTCATTTTCTAAAGCTGATAATTCATTTGAAATCTCATTATCTGATGTAATTTTTTCAATTTTACCAAATGATGCATCAGTCCTTAAGTTAGAAACTTTCCATAAGGAATCATCTAAACCTACACTCGCTCTAATTAGCTGAGTTTCACTTACAGTAAAGTAAGCATCAACTAATCTAATTTCTTTATAAAAACCTCTATTTGAAATTGCTTTAATAATTGATTCTATTTCTGGATCCTCTTTATCTTTTAATAAAGATTTTAAGCCCATTCCTAAAGAAGTTGCAGTATCTTGAGCTTTTGTAATAGACTCAATTTCTAAATACTCTTTAGTATTTTTAACACTAATAATAAAGTTACCTGTGAAAATCATTAAAAATATAAAAGCAATTATTATATATAGTTGTTTTGATAAAGACATTTTTATTCCTTTTTTAAATTCTACTCATAAGATCTTTCCATGATCTTAAATTATTAGTTCCTACTCTTACTGAACCTTTGTTCTTAGCTTGCCATAAACCACCTGCATTAAAACTATATATAGGCTTTAAATCTTTTCTTTTTGTAGCTAGTTTTAGCTTTTTATTAATATTATCAAGAACGATAGGCGTTGCTCCTGGTTTATGGTAATAAGTTAAAACCATATGTGCTTGCTCAAATTTACTTCTTGTTCTTTTGTATTTTACATAAGTGATTCGGAGTTTACTGTCCGGAACACCTATTTTTCTAAGGCTAAAATATTTTGCAATTGCATAGTCTTCACAATCTCCAGCAGCTGTTCCCATAAACTCATATGGAGTTGCCCAATAATCTTCTTTCTTCCAGTGCTTTGAATCAGTTTTATATGGGATTTTATTAAAAAAGTCATTTACATTTTTAAGTTTATTGAGTATCTTTTTATCCTTAGACGTTTGAAGCATATTATCCCATAATTCAACACGAGATTTAGCACTAGTGCCATACTTTGTAGAAATAGAATTTAGTTTAGAGTTTGTTATATAAAAAGTTTTTGAAGCAATTGTAGTAAGAGTAACTAGTGAGATAATTAAAAAAGATATAAGTAATATTTTCTTCAAATTATCTCCTAGTTTAAGTTTTATTGATTATTTTATAATATAGATATTTAAAATTAAAGTAATGAAGCTTTTATCTTATGTTCACTTATTTTATCATCATCATATTTAATTGCAATAATGTTTTCTGTATTATTAATATACCATTCATCAATAGCACCATTGTTTTCTAATATAGAAGTTTTTTCTACATCATATTTATCTAAAGGTAAATAAATAAATTTTTTCTTTTGAGGATTTGGCATTGTGATTATTAATACAGCCCATAATACACAAACTACAGCAATTACAACAACAAGTGTTGTTAATGAAACGTCTTCGTAGAAAACTCCGCCAATAACACCACCTAGGAATGTACCTAAGTAACCAGCTGAATTAAAAATTCCTAAAACAAGTCCTCTTTGGTGAACTTTAGCAAATTTTACTGCAAGTGATTGCATAATTGGTTCATGCATATTAAATCCAATAAAGAAAATAACAACACCAATTGCAAATACAGTTGCACTTGTTGAGAAACCAATTACTAAATAAGAAATTGCAAAGAAAAGAATACCAATGATTAGAATCTCTTTAAATTTACCTTTTTTTTCAGCAAATACAGCAGCAGGACCCATAGCTAAAACACCAAAAATCATTGCAGGAACATAAACTTTCCATAATTCAGAAAGTACCCAATCAAACTGTTTAATTAATACCATTGGAATAATCATAAACGCAAATGTCATTAAACCTTTTTGTAAAAAGTTTGTAATATTCATTTTAATAGAGTTTGAATTTAAAAGTACTTCTTTTAAATTTGCTTTTCCATTATATGTATGAGTAATATGTGGTGGGTTTGGTACTTTTTTTAATAAAACAAAAATAGAAACTAATGCTAAAACCATTGTAATATAAAATAAAATTTCAATTCCAAAAGCAGCACCTAAAGTAGGACCTGCAACCATGGAAATTGCAAATGCACCTGCAATACTCATACCCATAATAGCCATAGCTTTTGGTCTTTGTTCTTCTTTAACTAAATCACTAATCATTGCAGTAACAACTGCTCCAATAGCTCCAGCACCTTGTAAAAGTCGTCCAACTAATAATGTATAAATATCAGTAGAAATTGCACAAATAAATGAACCAATAGCAAATAAAAGTAATCCAAGTACAATAGTACCTTTTCTACCTAATTTATCACTCATTACACCAAATGGTACTTGAAATATCATTTGAGTTAATGCGTATCCACCAATTACAATTCCAATTAAGGTTGTACTTGCACCTTCTAAATTCATAGCATAAACTGATATAACTGGTAATACTAAAAATAGACCTAAAAATCTTAGTGCAATAATTGAACTAAGAGGTAATATTGTTTTAAACATATATAATCCTAAACATAATATAATTTATCGTGATTATATATAATTAAAGTTAATAATAGGTTGAAAAGGAAAAAAGTGAAAATAGTTTTAGCTTCAGGAAACAAGGGAAAAATAAAAGAGTTTGAAAAATTGATGCCAAATGATGATGTGGTAGCATTTAAAGAAATTTTAGGAAATATTGAAATTATTGAAGATCAAAATAGTTTTAAAGGTAATGCTATTAAAAAAGCACAAACTATTTATGATAATTTAATAAAAAAAGGTTATAAAGATGTTATTGTAATTTCAGATGATTCAGGAATTACAGTCCCAGAATTAAATAATGAACCTGGTATTTATTCTGCAAGATATGCAGGAGAAAATTCAAGTGATAAGCAGAATAATGCAAAATTAATTGAGAATTTAAATAAAAAAAATATTGAAAAAACAGAAGCATATTATACCGCTTGTATAGCAATTATTTATAAAGATGAGATTTATACTGTTCATGGCTGGATGCATGGAAATGTAATAAATAAAGAATTAGGGGAGGGTGGTTTTGGTTATGACCCTATGTTTATAGCTAATGGATTTGATAAAACATTGGGTGAATTAGGTTATGAAGCTAAAAAGGAGTTTTCACATAGAACTAAAGCTTTAAATTTAGCTAAAAAAGTTTTAGATGTAGTAATATAAATTATTGATTATTTTTTATATTAATAATTATTTTTATTTTAACTTAATTTAGTTAAAATTTATTTAATAATTAAATTTAAGGAAAAGTCTTTATGTTAAAAAATCCATTATTCAATATTTTATTTTTTATAAGTATATTTATTTCTTCATTATTTTCAAATGATTTGGAAGAAATAAAAAAAAGAGGTGAATTAAGACATCTTGGCTTTCCTTATGCAAATTTTATTACAGGATTAGGTGATGGATTAGATGTTGAACTTATAAAAGGTTTTGCAAAATATATAAATGTTGAATATAAGTTTGTCCCTTCTTTAGTTGGAGATATTTTTGGTAATTTAACAGGTCAAAATGCAAAAAATAGCGAAAAAGGTGTTGTTTTATACGATAATATTCCTATAAAAGGTGATGTTATTGCAGCAGGACTTACTATTTTAGATTGGAGGAAAGAAGTTGTAAATTTCTCTCGTCCTACTTTTCCATCAGGAGTATGGCTAGTATCTCGTGCAAACTCAAGCTTAGTACCTATTAATCCTACAAGTTCAATAAATAATGATATTAATTTAGTTAAAAAATCAATATCAAGTAAAACTGTATTAGCAATGGAAAATACTTGTCTTGACCCAAGACTTTATAAAATGAAAGAAACAACAACTGCTCAATTTAAGTTATTAGATAAAGAAAGTACAAAATTTATTGATTTAATTCCTGCTATTATTAATAAATATGCAGATGCAACACTTCTAGATGTCCCTGATGCCTTAATTGCTCTTGAAAAATGGCCAGGAGAGATAAAAATAATTGGCCCAATTTCTCAAAAACAGGAAATGGCTGTAGGTTTTAGGAAAAACTCTCCACAGCTTCTTATAGAATTTAATAAATATTTAAAAATAATAAGAGAAGATGGAACTTACAATAATCTAGTTAAGAAATATTATCCAGATATTTTCCATTTTTCAGCAGATTTCTTTAAGTAACATGTTTAGTAATAAAAATATATACATAATTTTTGGAGGAATAATCCTCGTATCTTACATATTTGCTTTGATTATTATTACAACTACGGATCAAAAAAAGATTGAAAGTTACGAAAAAAAAGAAATTAATTCATTTGTTCAAAGTAAAGCTGTTACTTTAGAATACTTTTTCAATGTACTTAAAAAAGATGTTTCTAATATTTCTGAAAACAGAATATTATCTTTATATTTTTTAAATAAGGCATTAGGAATGTCTATGGAGTATGGATTAAAAGTGAGTATAAATAAAATTGATAGATTTTTAGATAAATTTAAAAATAGTCAATATATTAAAAATAGTAGGATATTTAAAGATATTATTTTAATAAATAAAGAAAAAAATATAGTTTCAGAAAATAATAGAAATAACTTAATAGATTTAAATAGTTTAAATATTGAAAGTGCTAATGAAGCTTCAATTTATATAGATAATAAGGAAAATGAAGTTTATATCTTAAAAAATATATTTATAAAAGAAAAAATTGTAGGAACTTTAGTTTGCTTTATCAATATAGAAGGGATATTTAAAGAACTTGTAATTGAAACAGAACAATTTGTATTAGGAAGTAAAAGTAAATTAATTACACAATCTAAACAAAGTATTGATTTAATATTAAAAGATAATAAATATAAAAAAATAGATATTATCGATACTCCCTTTGTAATATTTGGAAAAACTAGTGATATAAATGAAAAATCATTTTTTACAAAATGGCTTAATATCTTTTTAGCTTTTTTAGCTTTTCCAATATTATATATTTTATATCATCTACTTTTATTAAATAATAAAAATATTAAATTAAAAGAAGAGATTAAAAACTCTTTAAAAGAGAAACAGAATGAAAAGATTATGTTACAACAGTTAAGAGTTGCAGCTATTGGAGAGATGATTGGTAATATTGCTCATCAATGGAGACAGCCTTTAAGTGTAATTACTACTCAAGCAACAGGTCTTAAAATATCTTTAGAATATGGAAATGAAATATCAAAAGATGAGCTTAAAAAAATGATGGAAAAGATAAACAATCAAGCACAGCACTTATCAAAAACTATTGATGATTTTAGAAGTTTTTTTCAGGGTAATATTAACGAATTACATGAGTTTGATATTAGAAATACTTTAGATGATGTAAGAAAACTTACAAAAGATACTTTTAATAATAATTTTATTGAATATCATAATAACATAGAAGATTGCAAAATTAAGGGGAATGAAAATATTTTAATTCAAGCTTTTATTAATATTTATAATAATGCAAAAGATGCATTATCTGAAAAGACTTTAATAGAAAAATATTTTTTTGTAGAATCAAAAGTTATAGATGATGAATTAATTGTTATTTTTAAAGATAATGCGAATGGAATTTCAAAGGATATTATTGAAAAAGTTTTTGAGCCATATTTTACAACTAAACATGAATCTGTTGGAACTGGAATTGGATTATATATGACTAATCAAATAATTACGAAACATTTCAAAGGTAGTATTGAAGTTGAAAATGAAGAGTTTATATTTAATAATAAGAAATATACAGGAGCAAAATTCACTATAGTTTTGCCAATTAGGGAGTTTTAATTTTTGTAAAACTTTCATAAAGTGAAATATCAAACTTCTTGGACTTTACAAATAAATCAATTTCAAAAGAGTTTGTCTCCTTTTTAATCACTGTATAAATTTCAAAAAAATCATCTTTTATGCTTAAGTTTTCAATGCCATTTAAATTAATAGAGTTTAGATATGCTTTTAAAAACTCTTTATGATTTTTTGCTTGTATATATAAGTACTGGTTTTGTAAATTTGTATTTCTTAAGGATTTTGTTTCAAGGATTGAAACTGCTAGATATGAAAAGATTGAGATTAGAAATATTGTAATTATTAAAGAAAAAGATTTTTTCATATAGTTATATTCCATTCTTCTTTTATTCTATTGTTTGTTTTTATAAAAATTTGATAATACTTTTCTTTTTTAATTATTTCAAATTCATCTACATTTTGAAGTAAAATATTTTTATCAAAATAAAGGGTGTTATTTTCAAAACTTAACTTTTCATCTAACCCTTTATTGTTTTTTTGTAAAAATATCTTAGTTGATAGTAAATCAAGTTTTAATATTTCAATATTTTGCATATCTTTATTTGTTTGAAATAGTTCTTTTGAAAAGTAGGCTGAGTTAATTATAACTATTGCTGAGATTAAAATACTTAGGATTATCTCTAAAAGAGTAAAGCTATTTTTCATACTTAAAAATCTTTAGCTCATCATTTTCAAAGCTGTGTTTTTTAACTAGAATTTCTTCTTTTTGGTTATGATTTTTAGTAATGGTGATTTTAATATTACTTGTAGAAAAAGAGTTAAAGTCATTTATAGTGAATTTATTTTCTAAGTCATTTAATATCTTAGAATTGTTTATTGCTTTTTCATCATAATAAGTAGAGTTTGAAAAACCACTTATTATGATTATAAGAATAGTAATACTTAGTAAAGTTTCAAAAAGTGTAAAACTATTTTTTACCAAGTTCAACAGCTTTTCCATATGCTGCATTGATGGCTTCAATCATTGCACTTCTTACTGCATGCTCTTCAAGTTTTGCATAACCTGCTGCTGTTGTTCCGCCTGGACTCATTACTGAATCTTTGATAACTGCTGGATTTGAATGCTCTAAAAGTGAAGCAGTTCCAGAGAATAATCCTTGTACTAATTGTTTACTAAGACTTCTTTCTAATCCTGCATTTACTGCACCATCTGTAATTGCTTCTGCAACTAGTGCTAAAAATGCTGGACCTGAACCTGCAATTGCAGTAGCAATATCAAGTTGATTTTCTGTATTTACCCATAATGCTTTTCCAATTGAAGAACAAATATCAATTGCTGTATTTTTTGCTTCATTATCACCTGTTATTGTAGTCATAGAGTTTTGAACTGATGCTGCAATATTTGGCATTGTTCTTATATAATATTTTGCTTTGATTTGTTTTTTTAATGAATCTAAAGTTGTTCCTGCTAAAATTGATATTAGGATATTTGCTTCTCCTGAAAGTCTAGCTGATACACTTTGTAAAGCATAAGGCTTAACGCAAAATATAATATTTTTACCTTCTATATTTTCATGATCATCTAAAGTTTTAAATGTAATTTTTGGTATTTTTGTTTGAATTGCTTTTAGTTTATTTTCATCTCTTCCAATTATTTCAACTTCATAGTTTTTAACTAATCCAATAGCTAGGGATTGAGCCATAATTCCGTTACCAATTAAAGTAAGTTTCATAAAATCGCCTTTTAAATTATTTTTAATAATTATAGCAGATATTTCCTAAGCTAGTATTAGATAAAATGTCATCTTTATAATAAAGGATATTTAGATGATTAATAACTCAAAAATTAAAAGTTTATTATTAGTAATTGCTTCAATATTTGTTTTCACAGCTTGTTCGAGTAAAAATGAAGTTGCAGAGTACAATAAGCCAGCACTTTATTGGTATAATAAAATGTTAACACAGATTTCAATAGGAGATTTAGATCAAGCTGATGATACTTATACCTCATTAGAAAGTGAGCATAGAAATTCACCGTTGATTCCTACTTCATTACTTATTTTAGTAAATTCACATATCGATGAAGAAGAATACTCTTTAGCAAACTTTTATTTAGATGAATATATTAAAAGATTTGCTCTTAGTAAAAATATTGATTATGCTAGATATTTAAAAATAAAAGCAAACTTTTTAGGCTTCACATATCAATTAAGAGATCAAGAACTAATTGAAAATACAATTAAAGATGTAGCAGATTTTAAAGTAAGATACAAAAACTCACCTTATATGCCTTTAGTTGATACAATAAATGCAAGATTATATATGGCAAAAGCTTCATTAGATTTATCTATTGCAAAATTATATGAGAAAAAAGACAAAAAGGAAGCCGCAGCTTTCTATAATGAAAAAGTAAAAGAATCTTGGATTAATCCAAAAGAGATTGAAGCTGTAAATGTTCCATATTACAGATCACTATTTGAATAAATATAATAAATTTTAGGAGCCAAACTACATGGAATTAGATAATTACGATAACTTTCCACAAGATATACCCTTAATAATAGAAGATGAAATATTTTTATACCCATTTATGATTGCACCACTATTTTTAAGTAATGAAGATAATATAAAAGCAGTTGAATATGCTATAGAAAATAATAAATTAGTAATAGTTGCTGTTTCTAAACAAGGTAATGAAGATAAAAGAGAGAAAGACTCTTTTTATGATGTTGGTGTTGTTGGAAACATAATGAGAAAAGTATCATTACCTGATGGTAAAATAAAAGTACTTTTCCAAGGTTTAGCAAAAGGTAGTATTAAAGACTTTAAAGAAGAAAATTCTCTTTTTGCGAGTGTTGATATTCTAGAAAATAAAGAATTTAGTGAAGAAAACATTAAATCTATTATTTCAGTTTTAATTGATCAAATCAAAAAACTTTCAAGATTAAATGCAAAGTTTCCTGCTGATTTAATTAAAACAATAGAAGAAAATGATGATGCAACAAGAATTGCTGATTTAATCTCGTCTGTTTTAAAAGTAAAAAAAGATGAAGCTTATCTTTTATTTGCTCAAACGGATATTGAACAAAGATTACTAGATATTATAGAAGTAGTTAAAAAAGAGATTGAATCATATAAAATTCAAAAAGAGATTACACAAAAAGTAAACTCAAAAATTGAAAAAACTCATAAAGATTACTTTTTAAAAGAGCAAATTAAAGCTATAAATAAAGAGCTTGGTACTGATAATAAAAAAGATGAAGAGATTAAGTCTTATAAAAAAAGACTTAAGAAAATCAAAAAACATATGCCAAAAGATGGATATAAAGAAGTAAAAAAACAAATTGAAAAATTAGGACGAATGCATCAAGATTCACCTGATGCTTCACTTTTACAAACTTATATTGAGCAAGTATTGGATATTCCATTTGGACAATTTGCAAATGAAGAGATTTCTGTTTCAAATGTAGAAGAACAATTAAATAAAGATCATTACTCATTATTTAAAGCAAAAGAGAGAATTTCAGAATTTTTTGCAGTAAAAGAATTACTTGAAAAAAGAAAAGTTGAAAACTTAAAAACAAGAGGAACAGTACTATGTTTTGTAGGACCTCCCGGAGTTGGTAAAACATCTTTAGCAAACTCAATTTCAAAAGCACTTAAAAGACCACTTGTAAGAATTGCACTTGGTGGAATGGAAGATGTAAATGAATTAAGAGGACATAGAAGAACTTATGTAGGAGCAATGCCAGGACGATTAGTAAAAGGTTTAGTTGATGCAAAATCAATGAATCCAGTAATGGTTTTAGATGAGATTGACAAACTTGGAGCAAATCACAGAGGTGATCCAACAGCAGTTATGTTAGAAATCTTAGACCCAGAACAAAACAATGAGTTCAGAGATTTATATTTAAACTTTCCAATTGATTTATCACAAACTATTTTTGTATCAACTGCAAATGATGCTAGAAGAATTCCTGCACCACTTAGAGATAGAATGGAGTTTATTGAAATTTCTTCATATACACCAAATGAGAAATATCATATTGCAAAAGATTACTTAATCCCTCAAGAATTAGAAAAACATGGATTAAAGAAAACAGAAATATCTTTAAGTAAAGCTACAATTGAAATGATTATTTCTAAATATACAAGAGAAGCAGGGGTTAGAAATCTTAGACGTGTGTTCTCAAAACTATTTAGAAAAGCTGTTAAAAAAATACTTGAAGATGAGAAAGTTAAAAAAGTTACAATTTCAACAAAGAATTTAAAAGATTATTTAGAAAATCCTATTTTTGAAATAGATCCAGCTGATAAGAAAAATTCAATTGGTATTGCAAATGGATTAGCATGGACAGCTGTTGGTGGAGATGTTTTAAAATGTGAAGCTATTAAACTAAAAGGAAAAGGAATTCTTTCTGTTACTGGTAATTTAGGTGATGTTATGAAAGAATCATCAAGAATTTCATATTCAGTTGTAAAAGTTTTAATTGATAATGGAAGTTTAAAAATTGATAATTCAATTATTCCAAAAACAGTAAAAGAAAAAGAAGATAAAATTGAAGTAGATTCAAGTGAAGTTTATAAAAGATTTGATATCCATTTACATATTCCTGCAGGAGCAACACCAAAAGATGGACCAAGTGCTGGTATTACAATGGCTTTAACTTTTGCTTCAATTCTATCAGAGCGTGAAATTCAATCTGATATTGCGATGACTGGTGAACTTTCTCTTACTGGTAAAGTATTACCAATTGGTGGATTAAAAGAAAAATTAATTGCTGCATTTAAAGCTAAAATGACAAAAGCATTAATTCCTAGAAAAAATTATGAACGAGATTTAGAAGATATTCCGGAAGAAGTTAAAAAAGCTATGGAAATTATTCCTGTAGATGTCATTGAAGATGTTTTAAAAGAGGCATTAGTTTAAGAGAATAAATGAAAAGAAATAGAAGACAAAGTGCAATAATAAACAACTTTTTTACTTTGGCTTCTATTATTATGATTACTATTACATTGGTAGTTTATATGAAATATATACATGTAGAAAAACCAGATCCTGATTCTAAAGCTGTATATATGAAAAAAGAAAAAGTAACTCCTCTTGAGTGTGAAGAAAATTCTACATCAAAACTATTTAATCAAAAACTTTTAAATAAATCACTAGAAGCATTAAAAAAGGGTTATTATAAACTTGATGGTGGACATATAAAAGCAATAAACTCTAAGTCTATTATAGAAGATTTTATTTCTATTTTAGAAACTGATAAGTATTTTATGAAAGCTATAAATGTTCCTTTTAAAAAAGATATTCAAAAGTTTTTAACAATTAATTATGAAATTATTGAAAATGATAAAGATAAGAAAATAGATTTAAAGAAACAAAATAAGTTTAAATCAGGAACTATAAGAACATCTTTTAGAGCAAACTCTATAGAGATCTTTACATTTTCAAAAGATTTTAAGTTTTATGATAAAGATGAAATACAATCTATAATTGATTGCACAATAAAGGTATATAAAAATCATGCTAAAAAATATTAGTAAAAAAGATTTCACAGCTACGAATATAATTATAATTATTACAGTTTTAATGTATATTTTTCAAATAAATTTACAAAATGGTGGCTTATATTTAGGTCTTAATATGTATATGATAATTGCAGATTTTTGGTGGCAACCTCTTTCTTCTATGTTTGCTCATGGTGGATTAGGACACTTAGGTATGAATATGTTTGTACTGTATCAATTTGGTTCATTAATTGAGCGTGGGCGTGGTGCAAAAGAGTTGATTTATGTATATTTTATTTGTGGTATTTTAACATCAATTGGTTCTTTTGCTTATGTTTATTATTTAGATCAAGCTGTAAATATAGTAGGAGCTTCAGGGGCAATATCTGCACTTTTAGGATATGTAGCTTACTATGATAAAGCACAAAGAGGTGGTATTATTACTTGGGTCTTACTTATCTCTGTGGCACCACTTTTAATAGGACTTCCAATTGCTTGGTATGCGCACTTTATAGGCTTAGCACTAGGGTTTATTTATGCAATAATTAGAAAGTAAATATAAACTTAGATTAGTTTATATTTTCATAAAATAAGTTACTATACTCATTACAACTAAAACTATTGCTAAGGATATAAAGATATCTTTTAGTGTTACTGATGGGTTTAGTATCCCACAATAAGGGCATTGTCTTTTTTTAGCTTCGATTTCTCTCTTGCAATTTTTACACTTAACTATTTTGTATCCTTTTTAAAGAAATTTTAAAATATTATCTTTTAAGTGCTATATAAATACTTAATAAATAATCTTGTTTATTTTATTAAACAAAAATTAGATATTATTAATAACTTATTAAGGAGATTATTAGGTCTAATGAAAGCACAAGTAAAAAAATTATTAAGAATTATTAGATTTACTCCAATAATTATTATACTTATTCTAAGTACCTTATCTATTATAATATTAATCAATGAACAAAAGAAAGAAATAGAAGAAGAAAAAAAGAATATTGAAAAGCAATTTTTATTAACAGAAAAAGAAAGAATAAAAACTGATCTTACTACTGTTTACACTTATTCTAAATTACTTATAAATTCATCAGAAGATGAACTAAGAAAAGATTTAAAAAGTAAGATAAATAATGTATATAAAATCATGGCAAATATATATATTAAGAATAAAGATAAAAAATCAAAAGCTGAAATTATTGCACAAATAAAAGAAGCAGTTGATACTATTAGATATAATGATGGTGATGGCTATTTTTCAATACATACTTTAGAAGGTATAAATATTCTTCAACCTGTTAATCGAAGTTATGAGGGAACAAATATATTTAATAGAAAAGATAGTAAAGGTGCTTATCCAATACAAAAAGCAATCAAAATTGCAAAAACAAAAGGTGAAGGATTTTTTAACTGGTATTTTCTTAAACCTAGTGGCGGTGAATCAAAAGAATTTGAAAAACTTGGAATTGTTAAGTTATTTGAACCTTATGGGCTTATTATTACTACTGGTATATATAGAGGAGACTTTGAAAATACTTTAAAAAACAAAATATTAAATTATATTTCACAAATAAAATATATAAATAATGGTTATGTATTTATAATTGGATTTAATGGTGATATAGTATACCATCCATCAAAGAAAGCTAAAAATGCTAATATATTTAATGAAAAAAGATTTGCTCATATGAGTAATATGTATAAAAATCTAATATTAAAAGAAGGTACTGATATAGATGACTATTTCTTAATTACTCCAAAAGTTCTAGAAGGAATTGCTACAAAGGAAACAAAAATAACCTATTCAAAAAGAATTGATGATTTGGATTGGGTTATTGGAACAAATTTCAAACTATCAGATCCAAATAGTATTATTGAAAAAATGAAAATTAAAGAAGAAAAGAAGTATGAAAATTATAAAAAAGAAATACTTTTTTATGGATTGATTCTCACTATAGTTCTTATAATTATTTCATTCTTTGTTTCTAAACTTTTAGAAAAAGAATTTTTAAAGTACAAAAATAGAATTGAAGAAGAAAAAGACAAATTACTTCTTTCTCAAAGAGTTGCTAAAGTTGGAGATTGGCAATATAATCTAAATACTAATAAGTCATATTTTTCTCAAGAAGTTAAAAAAATGTTTGGAATAAAAGAAGTAAAAGACAATATATTTATTGATTATTTAAGAACAGTTTTACATAAAGATGACTTGAATAGAGTTATGAAAGCCTTTAAAAATACTATAGAAACAGGTGAAGATTATCATCAAATTTATAGAATATATAGACCTAATAATGAAATTCGATGGATAAGTAGTAAAGCTACACTTGATAAAGATAAAAAATGGATAAAAGGTGTTTCTCAAGATATAACAGAATTAAAAGAATTAGAAATTGATAAAATAAAAAAAGATGAATTAGTATATCAACAAAGTAAAATGGCCGCAATGGGTGAAATGCTTGGAAATATAGCGCATCAATGGAGACAACCCTTATCTACAATTTCTACTGCTTCTACTGGAACTAAACTACAAAAAGAAATGAATTGTTTATCTGATGAACAATTAGACTCTGCATTGGTAACTATAAATAATTCTGCTCAATATTTATCTCAGACGATTGATGATTTTAGAGGTTTTTTTAATCCAAGTAATAATAAAATTAAAGAATTTGATATTCTTGATACTTTTATAAGAACTTTAAAATTAATAAGTGCACAGTTTAATGCAAAAGATATAGAAATAATAAAAGTTATTAAACCCCAAAAACTTTCATCAATAGAAAATGAATTAATACAAGTTTTAATAAATATTCTAAATAATTCTAGAGATGCATTAATCACAAAAGAAAAAGGGAAAAGACTACTTTTTATTAATACTTATACTAAAGAAAAAAATCTATATATTGAAATATTAGATAATGCAGGTGGAATTCAAAAAGATATTATAAATAGAATTTTTGAACCATATTTTACTACAAAGCACAAATCACAAGGTACCGGGATTGGTCTATATATGAGTCAGGATATTATTTCAAACCATTTAAATGGTTCCCTAAGTGTTTCTAATAAGAATTTTGTTTATGAAGATGTTCCTTATATTAGTGCCTGCTTTACTATTGGAATTCCTTTAGCATAAATATAAAAACTATTGCATTCTGTAATAAAAAAATAAAAAATAAAAAATATTTAATATAATACACTTTATAAATAGGAGAGTGTATTGTTTATTCATTTGGATTTAGATTGTTTTTTTGTATCTGCTCATAGAACTATTGATGATAGTTTACTTCATATTCCAGTAGCCGTTGGAGGTAGAAGTAATTTAAATATATTTTCTACAAAAAAAGAGATTAGAAAAATTTCATCAAATGATGGAGCTTTTGTATCTTCTATTTTAACAAATGAAGGTCAAAAAACTTTCAAAGAATACTTCGTAGATGAAAATGGAAAAATCAGAGGAATAATCACAACATCTTCATACGAAGCAAGAGCTTATGGTGTAAAAACTGCAATGAGCGTGAATGAAGCTTTAAAACTGTGTCCACACTTAAAAATGCTTTCGCCTAATTATCCTTTATATCATGACTTATCAAAGAAACTAAAAGAGTTATTAATAAAAGAAATACCACTTGTTGAACAGTTTTCAATTGATGAATTTTTTGGTGATTTAAGTGGATATATAGATGAAGATGAGGTAGTCTCTTTTTCCTATAATCTAAAAGATAAGATACAAAAAGAGTTAGGTCTTCCAATTTCTATAGGTATTGCAAACACAAAGTTTTTATCAAAACTAATAACAGAATATGCAAAACCAGATGGTGTTAAATATGTAAGTAAAGATAATATTGGTAATTTTATAAGAAATATTCCAATAGCTGAATTTCCAGGAATTGGAAAAGGTTTTCAAGAAAGACTAAAAGGTTATGGTATTAAAACTCTTGGTGATATTAAAAGTAATCAAAAGCTTTTTTATTCATGGAAAAAGCCAGGAATTGAGCTTTATAATCGAGTTTGTGGAATAAGAGATAATAAACTTACAACCTTTAGAGAAAAAAAATCTATAGGAATAGGGCGAACATTTGATTGTATTTATGATAGAACTGAATTAAAAAGAAGAGTCGTGATACTTGCTCGTTACCTGTGCTTTTTAGTTAAAAAAGCAAATAAAAACCCCTTAACATATGCAATAAAAATAAAATATGAATCAAATATTAAATCAAAAGATTATATAAATGTAAATACCGTATTTAATGAACTTGATTTTAAAAATCATATGCAAGAACTTTTTATTAAAAATGATAATCATCCTAGTCATGGAGTTGTACAGTTAAATATTACAGTATCAAACTTTGCAAGAGCAAATGAATATACATATAATCTTTTTGAGCATGAAACTGATGCTAAAAAGAGTGCCTTAACAAATCAAATGCAAAAATTAAGAGATAAGTATGGAATTGATATTATAAAAAATGCAAATGAAATGAAGAATGAGTAGCCATATTTTAAGTTATCTTTTCATTAATACTGAAATGATATAATAATAAAAAAACTAATTGGAATATAAATGAGTTTAAAACAAATTATAAAAGAGAATGCTAACAAAGCATTTGATTATCCAAAACTAAAAAGCCAAAAATTAAAAGATGCTGTAAACTCTAAAATACGAGAAAAGGCAGTTTTAGCAACAAAAGCAAGGTTAGTTGAAAATCATAAAACATTTGATGATTATAGTGATGAGCAATTAGAAGTTATTATTGCTGATGAAGAGAGAAAAATCATTGATGATTTAAAAACAAAATCTTTGGTAGTTGCTTTAGCTGCTTTAGGTTTAAACTTTTTTGTCTAAAGGCTTATAATGTTTAAACAAGTAAAATCTGCACTTTTT
>Ga0193955_1000807_pt1 | contig 16246 bp, 19 predicted proteins | sample BB_6_MG_FD_140343 | JGI IMG/M metagenome (GOLD analysis project Ga0193955, IMG submission 140343) | Microbial mat bacterial communities from the Broadkill River, Lewes, Delaware, United States - BB_6_MG | ecosystem: Environmental > Aquatic > Freshwater > River > Microbial mats | place: USA... | reverse complement strand
GCTTCATCATATCCTTTGATAAAACTTGATATCGATAAGGCAATGAGATTTTTTACTTGATTATCACTTACACTAAAATGGATAAAATCTTCTTCATATAAATAATCCATAATAGAATGAGCAATATTTGAAAATCTATCTTCAAAATTCAGATTAACACCAAATTCATTTGCCATTCTTTTTTTAGTCATCCAAAATAATTGTCTATAGTCAGCTTTATAAAACTCTATTTCTGATTCTTGCTTCTCTAATAAATCATCAACTGCATCATCTAAATCAATCTCTTTTTGAATATCTTCATTTAATATTCTTTCACATTCTGCTGTGATCATAGACTTTTCTTTTCTTACTTCTATGAAAGATGAATTAACTATATCTTTTGTTATTTTTCTCGCAATATAAGGGCTGTGTTGTTTTTTTAATTTCATTATTTATACTTCCTTATGTTCTGATTATTGTATCTTCTCTCTCTGGACTAGTTGAGATGATACCTACTTTTGTCTTTGTTAACTCTTCGATTATTTCTATATATTCTTTTGCTGTTTGTGGTAAAGCGTCAAAATCTCTACAGCCTACAACACTATCCCAACCTTTTATCTCTTTATAAATTGGAGTGATATCTTCCATATCTGATGGTACATAATCTATAGTTTCACCATGTAACTCATATGATACACAGATCTTAATTGTCTCAAAACCATCTAAAACATCTAACTTCATTAGTGCTAGTTGGTCACAACCATTTAATCTACTTGCATGTTTCACAGCAATAGCATCAAACCAACCACATCTTCTTCCACGACCTGTTGTAGTTCCAACTTCTTTTCCTACATCTGCCATAGTTGTCCCTGCATCTGTAAAATCTTCTGTTGGGAAAGGTCCATTTCCTACTCTTGTAGTATATGCCTTTACAATACCTGTTACAATCCCAATATCACATGGAGCAATACCTAAACCAGTACATGCACCAGCACTTACTGTAGCACTAGAAGTAACATAAGGATATGTTCCATGATCGATATCCAGCATTGTACCTTGAGCACCCTCTAAAAGTATTTTTTTATCTTCATCTATTGCATTCCAAATAAGGTTCGTTGTATTTGTAATAAATTTAGATAGTTTTTCACTATATGATGTTAATTCTTCTAATAATTCTTTTTCATTAGGAACTGATATATTTAATGCATCAAAAATAACTTTATTCTCAGTAAAATATATAATAATGTCTTCACATAACTTTGAAGGATTTAATAATTCTCCTGCACGTCTTCCTATTCTATTGATTTTGTCAGCATAAGCAGGCCCAATACCTTTACCTGTAGTTCCAATAGCATTTGCACCTTTTAGTTTTTCTCTTGCTTGATCAATTAAACTATGATAAGGAAGATTCAAATGTGCTTTATCAGAGATAAATATTCTACCTTCTAAGTTTTCAAATTGTTCCATCTCTTTTATAATTGACTCTGGATTTAATACAACTCCATTACCAATAATATTTATAGCTTTAGGATTTAAAATTCCAGAAGGTACTAAATGAAGTGCATATCGTACACCATCTACCCAAATAGTATGACCAGCATTGTGTCCACCTTGGCTTCTACAAACCATATCATACTCTTGAGCAAGTTTATCTACTATTTTCCCTTTACCTTCATCACCCCATTGTATTCCAACTATAACATCTGCTTTACTCATTCCCTATCCTTCTATTACTTTTAATAAACTATCTGTATATACTGCAAACCCAAGTGATTGGATACCACTACTTTTGTATCCACCACCTTTTGCAATTGTTAAATGATCTTTAATAACTCTATAATATATATCATCATAATATTTCATTGCACTATAATATATTGGTGAGATATTCACATTTGCATATTGTATACTTTTTGCAATTTCTATAAGTTTTTTACACTCTTTGACTAAACATGTTGGCAATAACTCTAGTAAAGCTTCTAATTCTTTAGCTGTTCTTACACTAATAAGTTTACTCAACCATTCATACTCTAATTCAAATAATGCACCAATTTCACCATTTTTAAATAGATCAATATCGATATCATATTCTTTTGAAATAATCGTCGGTATGTTTATATTTGCTATTTGCACAAGAGCATCTACTTCTAAAGTATTTAATAAATCACAATTAAGATTTATCATATCACAAATATTATCATGTCCAATCCACTCAGCACCTATTTGGTATGTTTCATTTGCTGGATATGTAAAAACAGGCTGTATATAAAACCATTTTTTATGAAGTGTCGCTCTTCCTAATCTTTTACTAATAATTCTTACAACATCTAGTGTGCTATCAGCTCTAAGAGCTAAGCTATTATTAGACTCGTCACTTAGAGTAATAAGTGTTTTTTCATCATCAATACTTTGGTGTCCTGAATAAGAAAAATTTGGTGTAATAATTTCTTCAAACTCATGTTTTTCTAAAAATTCACTTGTAGTATTCTCTAATGTTCTTTTGAGTTTTGCAGTTTTACCAAAATATAATCTACTACCTGTTGGTATTTCATGTTCATGTATCATAATTAGTTATTTATTTCCATAAAAATTTTATTTGCTGTTCCATCAAATGTTCTTATTCCTAAGTCATCTAATGCTTTCTCAACAGCATTTACCGCCCAGCAAGCCTCATAGTCTGCAACCAATCCCATATGATTTACTCTAAAAATTTTTCCTTTTAGATGATCTTGACCACCTGCTATATTTAAATCGTATTTCTCTTTTAAAATTTTTCTAATTGCATTTGAATCTTCTGTGTAAACCGTTGTCATAGCATTTGCTGGAGTGTGAGGATATATCTCTAAACCAATTGCTTTAAATGCTTCTCTTGTTGCTTTTGCTCTTAATGCAGTTTTAGCATACAAATTATCAAATCCATCTTCTTTTAGTTTAGATAAGATACTTCCTAAACCAATGATTAATGTAGTAGCTGCTGTCCATGCTGTTGTATTTGTTTTTTGCTTTTTAATCTCTGTTGCTAAGTTAAAATAATACCCTGCAGATTTTTTTTCTATTTTTGCAACGGCTTCATTACTAAAACCTATCATTGCTAAACCTGGTGGTAACATTAAAGCTTTTTGACTACCTGTGATAATTGCATCTATATTTGTTGTATCAATTTTTTCAACACCTATAGCAGTAATACCATCAGCAACGATTGTAATATCTTTATTAATAGCCTTTACAGCTTTAGCAATCTCTTCAACAGGATGTCTTAATCCCCCTGCACTTTCACATAGTTGAATAAAAATTGCATCAATCTTAGCATCACTTTTAACTGTTTCAACAATCTCTTCAATACTAACAGGAGTATCCCATTCATGTTTAATTTCTACATGTGCTATGTTATGAGCATCACAAATCTTACCAAATCTCTCACCAAATTTTCCACTATTGATTGTCAATGCTTTTTGATGAGTTAAGTTTGTAATACAAGCTTCCATAGCACCAGTTCCACTAGATGCTAACATTATTGCTTCAGGCATATTAAAGAGTTCTAAAAGTAACTCTCTTGTTTCTTTAAAAATATTTTCAAATTCTGGTGTTCTATGATGTAAAGTTTCACTGCTCATAGCAGTTCTTACAAATTCAGGTACGGCTGTTGGACCAGGAGTCAAAAGCATAACTATCCTTTTAATAATTCATTATTTATTAACCGATTATAGCTAATTATTTATAAAAATATACTAAATTAAAATTCGTCTCTAGTCGCAATCAATTTTGCTATTGCATCATTGGCTGCTTGTGCTTTTTCAACTCTTTCATCATTAAATTGTTTTAATGAATTTAATGTCTCTATTTTCTCATGATCTATATTAGATTTAATCTGTATAGCTTTTCTATTATTAGCTGCACCTGCAACTGCAGACCATTTCTCTTTATTATTAATATAAACTTTTGATGATGAGCTAGTAGCATTTTTACTGAATATTATCACATCATCTTTTTGTAATTGAAGTAATTCTTTTATATCCATCTCTGTTTCTGCTAACATAACATCTATCTTCATTTGTGCACCAGAAATAAGTGCATTAATATCTTTTTGTTTACTGATTTTTCGATTTTTTGCTTCTGCAAATATTTTTTCAACAATAATATTTAATAATGATTCAATATAAGAGATAGGATAACAAATTGATAAGAATCCTGATTCATCATCAATTGTAATTTCAAATACAACTAAAAGAACAATCTCGTGATCAGAGATAATCTGAATAGCATTTGCATTTGTATCCATACTTTCTGTTTTAAGATTAATGGTAGAAACGTCATCCCAAGCTTTTTTTAAGTTTTTCATAATTAATTGGTAAAAATGATTAAATACTTGTAGTTCAATCTCTGTCAGCTCTTTCTCCGTAGAATCAGTTAATGAACTTTCACCATTACCCAATAAGTGTGCAATAATTTTATGACTAATAGCAGGATTACACTCCATTACTATTCGACCCTCTAAAGGTTTAATAGATAAAGTATTTAAACTTGTAATTTGAGGAATAGATAAAATAAATTCTCCATATGTCATTTGTTCTATACTATAAAGTTTTACATCAACTATTTTTCTAAGCATTGCTGAGAGTTCACTAATAGTTGTTCTTAACATTTTATCATGCAAAGCACTAAAAGCTTTCATCTGTTCTGCTGATATTCTATTTGGTTTCTTAAAATCATAGATGGCATAGCTTTTATCTTTCGCTTGCGCACCTGTATCTGTCGGTAAATCTTCTAAACCACCATCTTCATCTGCAATATCTAATAACGCATCAATTTCATCTTGACTTAAAAATTCTGCCATCTTACTTCACCATCTCAACTTCTGCATTAATAGCACCCAAGCTATCTAACATTTTAATTGTTTCTATTATTTCCATTATATCAAGTTTCATAGTTTTCATTGCTCTCATCAAATCTGATACTGTTGGTTGGTTTTTGGTATTAATCAATGCGTTATCAATATCAATAGCAGGAATTAATTCACCAGGTATTTTTTCAACTTTTGTTTCATCACCAACATCTACACCAATATTTTTAGCAGGATCTTCCCATTCTTTATCTGAAAGATTACTTTTTTTAATTCTAATAGTAAAATTTTTTCTAGATATGGTAACTGGATTTATAGTAACATCAGCACCTGCAACAATAATCTCTTTTTTCGAGTCTATTATAACTTTATTTTTCATCATTGTATCTAGTTTTATTGACTGTATCTCAGAAATAAAACGAATAATCGATACTTCAACTGGTTTTGTAATTTCAATAGTTCGTGTATCATAAGCTACTGCAAGTTTTTTACCAAATTTTTCATTTACTTTATCAACTACAACTGAAGCTATTTTAGCATCATTTTTTAGGAGACTTAAGGTAACAAATTTTTCATCTCTTAACGAGTAGTCTAACTCATTTTCTACTATAGCACCTTCATAGATATAACCACTAGTTTTGATATCGTCATTTGCTAAAATAGACCCTTGTGCTAAAGCATATACTTTCCCATCAACACCTTTTAATTGTGTTAAAAGAAGTTGTCCACCATCAATAGATTTTGCATCACCTATAGAAGATATATTTAACTTTAATTTATCCCCTTGTCGTGCAAAAGGAGGTAAAACTGCAGTTACCATAACAGTAGCAATATTTTTTGATTTTATAGAGGAAGCTGGAATTTTTATGTATGAATTCCTTAAAAGATTTTGTAAAGACTGCATAGTAAATTGGCTTTTGTCACCAGTACCTGCTAAACCAACAACAAGTCCATGTCCAATTAATTGATTTTCCCTAATACCGACTATATTAGAAATATCTTTAATTGTTTGACCATAAACTGTTAACGTAAGAAAAAGGGTCAATATAAAATTCTTCAATGTAAACTATCCTGTATTAATGATTTGTTATCTAAAACATTTTATCTAAACTTTAATAAAATAAAGATATAATCAAGACAAATAATTTATAATTGAGGTTTCTTGTGAATATATACATTTATGGAAGTACAACATTTAACAACGAAATACATAAAGTTCTAGACCATGGAAATATTAGATTTAAAATTGATGATGGCGAAGTAACCGATGTTACAAACCTACAATATCTAAAAGAATTAATACTAGAAGACCCTTACCAAATCTTTTTAATTGATGAAAATAAAATAATAGATGAAGATATAGTATCAAAGTATTTTAAATTTCTTCTACCTAAAGATGGTATCGAAAAAAGTTTTTTAGATCATCATGGTATAGGAGACATTAGCTTCAGAAAATACTCAGACTTAATTATTTATATAGAAAAAAGACTAGAAACAGCTCTAAAAAAACCAAAAGCTACTGAGATAAACTCTGTTGAAGATATTTTTGATGCTTTTGAATACGATGAAGATAAAGAAATCAAAGAAAAGGTTTAGTTATGGATGAGTTATCACAATTAGATGAGTTAATAGAATCAGATGTGCTAGAAGCTTTAGGTCAAAATATTCCGCAAGATAGCGAAACATCAGATGATGAAATCTCAATAGAAGATTTTAATGAAGATGAAATTTTAATAGAAGATCTTGAGTGTGAAGCTCCTGATGCAAATGAAAATATTGATATTTTAGAAGGGTATACAGAAGAACCAAATGATGAGATAAAACATGAGAATGAAGAAGTATCAATTCCTCAAGTGAATACAACAGATCTTGCATCTCTTCTAAGTCAACTTTTAAATAATAAAACTATAGAAATCACAATAAAAATAAAAGATTAAAATGGATTTAATAGCAATATCACAAAAAACTGTATATATCATTCTTTTATTGGGTCTACCATCACTTATAGTAAGTATGGTTATTGGTTTAATAATTAGTATATTTCAAGCAGTTACTCAAATCAGTGATGCTTCGTTATCCTTTGTACCTAAAATGATTATTGTATCAGTATTTATTGTTATTTCTCTTCCTTGGATAGGTGATAATATAGAAGGCTATACTATGGAGTTATGGGATTTAATTATAGAATTTGGTAAAACACAATGATAAATAAACTATACAAACTCAAACAACAACAGATAAATCAACAAGTTTTATTAAAACAGCAAGTATTATCAAAGATAAATGACATTGATCTTGAACTTCAAAATACACATCATGCATTTCACAATGCTACATTAGATGTGATGGGTGCTATCTCAGATTTTCGTGTTTTGCAAATACATAAAGAAGCAATGAAAGACCATATGATTAAATTAAGTCAAAAAAAAGCCACATTAATAAAACAAGTTGAATATTATGATAATAATATTATTGCCTTAAATAAAGAGAGCGAACAGTTTAATTATATTCTTCAAGAAAATAAAAAAGTAGAATTAAAAAAGATTCAAAAGTATGAAGAATTAATTGCAGCAGAATATATGCAAGCAAAATTTATACAAAATAAAAAGGTTTCAAATGTTTGGTAAAATTTTACTTATATTATTAATCTGTATTAGCTTTAGCAATGCAATCCCAACAAAGGAAAGTAGTTTATATAAAGAAAAACAAGAATTAATGGCAGTCAAAGATGAATTAAATGAATTTTATGAAATCAAAGAGTTAGAATACCAAAAAAATAAAGCTGAATTAGAAAAAATACAAGCTACTATTAAAAAAGATGAACAAAGTATCCAAGAGACAAAAAAGAAGAACCAAGAGATACTTGATGAAATAAATCGAGTTATAACTAGTAAAGCTATGTTAATGTATGACAAAATGAAACTTGGTGTAGTAATCAATATTTTTAATGAAATGATTGATAATGGTAAAATTGATGAAGTATTTGATATAATGATTCGAATGAAAGAGAAAAGAGTTATGAAGATACTTAAAAAACTAGATACTAAAACATCTACAATATTAATGGAAAAACTGAGAATAAATAAAGAAGAAAATCAAAAATAGGAGATAAATATGGCAGAAGAAAATGAAGTAGAAGCAAAAAAAAGTGGTAAGAATCCAATGATGATGATTCTTGTTGGATTAATAGTAGTATTATTATTAGCGGTTGCAGGTATTGGATACTTTATGTATTCAAAAGGAATTTTTAGTGAACAACCTATAAATCAAACATCCACTACACAAGAGACTCAAAAAACAGTTGAAAAAGAGGAAATTGGAGAAACTTTTTTAGCAAAAATCGATAGTTTAGTTTTAAACATTACAGATGCTAAGGGCCGAGCAAAGTTGATGAAACTTTCTTTTACAATGAAATCAACAGAACCTACAATTGAAGCACTCGTTGAAGCAAATAAAGCAGAGATGATTGATTCTGTAATCAGACAAATTAGTGCAAGAAGTAGTGAAGAACTTTTAACTGTTGGTGGTAAAGCAATGCTTAAAGAAGAGATGATTGATGAATTAAACAATATCTTAAATGATGCAACAGACAGCGATGAAGATATAGGCAAAAATACAATATTAGATATCTTCTTTACTTCTTTTGTAATTAAATAATTAATGATAGAGAGAGCACAATGATAATTATTATAAAAACAAGAAATAAAAATCAATTATTAATAAAAGCATTAGCAGTGCTTTCTCTTATTGCAATGTTTTGGCTTTATTATGGACACATGAGTGAAAAATTTCAAGAGCAAAATAATCAACTTAAAACAGAGCTACATCAAACAATTGTCAAAAAGAAAGAAGACAAATCTTTAAATATTGAAAAAACAATTTATAAAGAATCAGTTATTATAGTAAATCTTTTGCAACAAAAAAATATACAATCTATAGAAATTATAAAAGATAAACTTTATATTGTTTGTGATTTCAATACAGATATTGAACCATTATTAATACGATATGGAGTGGGAGCAATGATTAAAAATTCTAATGAAAATATTAAAATCGCTATAGATTTAAAAACAATTGTGGAGAATAAGTATGACGCGTAAAATATTATGCACAATCCTTGGAATTGCATTATTGACAGGATGTAGTGTAAAACCACAAATTGATATAGACACGAGACCAAAAATGCAACAGCAAAAAATAGTAGCTCCTGCTGTAAAAAGGAAAGGTGCCTTGTACTCAAGAAAAGGTGCCTCTTTATTTGCTGATAAAAAAGATCTTCAAATAGGTGATATCATACAAGTTTTAATAGATGAAACTTTAACAAATGATTCTACAGATTCTAGAGAGATAAAAAAAGATAATACTACAAGTATTGGTGGGGGTGTATTTGCTGCACCAGCAAATACACTATCTACAGGTCCGCAAAGACTAGTAAAAAAATTAAATAATGCCTTTGGTATGGGATTTGATTCTACATCAAATAGTGATTTTAAAGGTGAAGCAACATCGAAAGCTGATGAAGCATTTACTACAACAATTTCTGCAATTATAGAACAAACATATCAAAATGGAAACTATTTCATTAAAGGTAGTAAAGAGATGCTAATAAATGGTCAAAAACAAGACATTAGAATTAGTGGAGTAATCAGACCGTATGATATAAGTCCTGAAAATACAGTTTATTCATACCAACTCGCGAATCTGAAAATTCTATATGCAAAAGATGGTGAAGAGATTGAAGCAATTAAGAAAAACTGGGGAACAAGATTAATAGAAACTATATCTCCTTTTTAATCTAATTTTAAGAATTGCAAGAGTATTATTGTACAATGAAATAGAGGAATAAACATGTTAAATATATTAAATGTAGCACAGTCAGGATTAAGCACAGCACAAACACAAGTTGAAAATGTGATGAATAATCTTGCTAATGAAAACACTCCAGGATATAAAAAAAGAGTAGTGAATGTATCAGAACTTGAACATTCTGATTCTAGAATTACTGGACGTGGTGTTCAAATTGACGATGTATCAAGAGTTACAAATATTTATATGTACCAAAATTTGATTAAAGCAGAAAGCAATCTATCTTATACTAATGGATTAAATTCTATGTTAGCAGATGTAGAATCAATTTTTTATGAAACAGATACCTCAGGATTTTCTGCAGATTTAAATAGATATTTTAATTCAATAGAAAACTTAAGAACTAGTCCACAAAATCAAGTATATAAAAATGATGTTGCTAATAATGCAAATGTAATCGTTTCAAATTTGCAAAACTTATATTCTAGTATTGAAGATAGAGAAGGAACAACCATCTCAAACATACAAGAAAATGTAGGTGAGATTAATAATATTTTAACACAAATTGGAAGTATAAGTAAAAAAATTGCTGAAACTACTGGTGGTACACCAAATGACTTGTTAGACCAAAGAGATAACTTAGAAAAAGAACTTGCAGAGTACATAGATGTAGAAATTTCTCGAGGTGACACTTATCAACTAAAAATTGCTGGGGTAACAGCCGTACGTTTTGATACAAATGTTCATAAGGTAACATTAATAGAGGATTATACTCCACAAAAAGATGTATATGCAAAAGTTAAACCAGATGGTACAACTTATGTTGATCCTATAATCGATTCTTTAATCCCAACAACATGGACAGATGCTCCAATTGCTGAAGTTCAAGAAATTGATATGTCAGGTACTTATGATGATGGAAGTAGTTCTCTTCCTGGTGATCCTAAAACAATTAATTTTTTAGGAACTTTAGTACCAACAACAATGGGTGCAAATGCCACAACTATGGCAAATGACATTGTTGCAGATAGTGCTAACATAATCACGAACTGGAATAAAGAATACCCAGATAAAGAGATAGCTTCGATTGCACTAGGTGTTGGAGACCAGGTTATAATTACTTATAAAACACTTGAAGGTGATGTACCTGCAATAGACAATAAAACAACAAATGGGATAGCTTTTACTGGAAGTATTGAAACAACTAAAGGGGAAGTAGATAGTTTAACCTATACATTAAACAATGAATTCTCCTTGAAAGTTACTTATGGTGAAACAATTTATGAAGCTGATGGTATTACACAAGTGGATATAAATGGCGATGGTTTATTAGATGCAAATGATATAGTTGACGAAACGAATGCACTTAAAGCAATGATTTATAAAATCAATAGTAGTGAAGATATTGGTGGAGTAGTAAAAGCATATAATGGACAATACGAGCTAGCTGATGATGGAAGTAAAATTTTAACAAATGATCCTCGCCATTCTCTTTATGATTCAATTGATCCTAATAAGGACAGATATTTAGTAATAGAAGCCCAAGTTGATGGAGAAGCTGGCTCTTTTGTAGGAGAGTTTGTAGTAAATGATAGCAACGTAAAAAATCATCAAGACAAAAATGATTTTTTAAGTAAAGATGGAATTGATGATATACATTTAGAAATTTATGATAAAGAGATAACTTTGACAGGTGGTTCATTAAAGGCTATGGTTGATAATGTTAAAACAGATTCAGGTTCAAATATATTTAATCAATATAAAGAAAAACTTGATAATTTTGCTAAAACATTATCAAATTTAACAGATTCTTATATTGAAAATGCTGATCTATCATATATTTATGGTACAGATAATGTTGAAATAAATTCAGATGAAGACAAAAAAGTAATATTAAATTTATTTTCAGGGGCAGATGTAAAATCTTTAAAATTTAATACAGCATCTTTAAATACATTAACACAAGACAAGTTAGATTATTTAGCAACATTACAGTGGAAAGAAGATATTGACTTTGATGGAACAGGTGAAAATAATGAAGCATTTTCACAATTTTATCAAACACTTAGAGTAAACATAGCAGATAATAAAGAAAATGTTGCATTTACCCAAGGTTCACAAGCAGCTATTACAGAATCATTACAAAATGCTTATGATAAAGTAACAAAAGTAGATAAAGACAATGAGATGATTGAATTAATAAAATATCAGTCAGCATATGAAGCAAATGCAAAAATGGTAACACTTGTAGATGAGATGCTACAAACTTTACTAAATATGTAAATAACCTAATAAAAGGAGTAAATTATGGCAACAGATTACACAAGACTAGGATCATTTAATACAGGTGGAGCAGCATCTTTAAATGGGGAGTTAATTCAAAAACTATATGATGCTGAATCAAGTTCAAGAGTCGAACCAATTACAAAAAGATTAGAGCTAATTGATACAGAAGCAACTGTAATATCAGATATAAATACTAAAATCAATGAATTGATTGCGGCTGTTAAACCTTTTGATTTATTTACTGGAGGTAATAATGCCTTTGAACAAGTTACTGCAACTACAACAGGAGAGTCAGCAATATTTGATGCCGCAGATGTTGGAGCACTTAAACAAGGAACACATAATATTAACATAAGTAAATTAGCTCAAAAAGACTCATATCAAAGTCTAGCTTTTACTTCAAGTACTGATTTAATTGCAGGTGCAGCAGCTGGAAGTAAAATTACAATTAATGGTACTGATTTTTCAACTGATGGAAAAACTTACGCTGATTTATTAGAAGATATTAATTTAAGTGGTACTATTAGTGCAACTATTGAGCAAGTATCAGATACTGAATCTAGACTTATTATTAAAAGCCTAGATGTAGGTACTTCAAATGCTCTCACCATTACACAAACAGGTGTAGACATGGGCCTTGAAGATCCAACAAACCATGTTTTAACAGCACAGAATTTAGAAGCTACAATTGATGGAGTTTTTTACAATGTATCTTCAAATAGTATAACTTTAGATGGAAATCTTAAAATAACTGCTTCTAAAGTAGGAGATTCTTCTATATCAATACAAAACGATGATAGTGCAATAGTTCCAGCTATACAAGATATTGCTAATATCTATAACGAATTAGTTTTAATGATAACAGAAGAACTTTATTCTGAAGAGCCAAGCGTGCAAGATACATCATCTCTCAAATCTATATTATCTAATATCAAGAATATGATGTATGAAGAGTATGGAACAAATGATGAATCTTTGCTTAATTATGGTTTTGGATTTGATAAAAGTGGTTTATTGGAAGTAGATGCAAGTATATTGGGAAAAGCACTAACAGATGATCCAGACAAAGTGAAAAGTCTATTTCTAGGAGTTGCAGAAGATAAAGGATTTGGAACACTACTTAAAGAGCATCTTGATGATTTAAATTCATATAATGGTTTATTCTCATCACTAACTACAGGTATGGACACAAGAAGAAAAAGTTTAACTAAAGATCAGGATGATGTGATAGCAAATTTAGATACTAAATATGATACTATGGCTGCACAATTTGCAGCTTATGCTTCAATAATATCGCAAATGGAATCTTCTTTTAGCGGTTTAAAACAGATGATTGCTGCTGAAAATTCATCTAATTAATATATACTTAATAGCCTTTAAGTATATATATATTATAATAATCTAAATACACTAAAATATCGGAGATTTTAATGGGTTTAGAAATATACAACCAACAGGCGGCAACTACAGAAGACCCTTATATGCTTATATTAAAGCTATATGAAGGACTTCTTAAATATTTATCTTTTGTTGAAAATGCTATAGAATCTGGAAATGTAGAAGAAAAATTTGAATATATCAATCGTTCAATTGCAATATTTGATGAATTGAGAAATATTCTTGATTTTGAAGGTGGTGATGTAGCTTATTATTTAGATGGTTTATATCTTTATCAAATAGAAACATTATTTAGTGCTGGTGTTGATAGTAATCTTAGTGCAATTGCGCAAGTAAAAAAAGTAGTAACAGGACTAATTGAAGCATGGAAAGAAGAAACAGGTCTTTAAAAGCACTATCTGAATTAAGGTATGTAGATAGCCTTGAATCAGATGAGAAAGCTGAATCATTAAAAAGTTGGGTCATAACATATCTTAGTGAGAGTAAAATCGAAGATTTTGATCTTCCCATTGATGACTTAAATGCTCTTGCTGAACTGTTTTATAAAAATATTCTTTTTTTAAAACAACACCGAAAAAATATGAAATATGAAATCGATAATCATAAAAAAATAAGAGAATTTTTACAATAATCCTCTTATTTTAACTTATAAATAATTTAATCCTACAACATCTCTTATAATTTTCAATTTTTCTTGAGCAACTTTTCTTGCTTTGTTTGCACCTTGTTCTAAAATCATTTTAACTTCATTTGGATTATTCAGGTAATATTCTCTTTTCTGTTCATATGGTGCAAAATATTCATTTATTTTATCTAATAATGTTAATTTAAAATGCCCATATCCCTCACCTGGTGTTTCATATCTTTTTTGTAAGGATAGAAGTTCTTCTTCATTCATAAAAAGTTTACATAACGTATAAATATTACAAGTTTCCCACTCTTTTGGTTCATCTAACTCTTTAGAATCTGTTGTAATTTTCATTATTTGTTTTTTAATTGACTTTTTATTACCAAACATATCAATTGTATTTCCGTAACTTTTTGACATTTTTGCACCATCTGTTCCAGGTACTGTTGCAACATCTGTATCAACTTTTGATTCTGGCATAACGAGTATGTCACCGTAAGTGTTATTAAAGGTATTTGCAATATCTCTCGCTATCTCTACATGTTGTATTTGATCTTTCCCTACAGGTACAATATTTGAATCAAAAAGCAATATATCTGCTGCCATCAAAACAGGATAAGAGAGTAATCCATGATTTGATGCAATTCCTCTTGCTGTTTTATCTTTGTAACTATGTGCACGCTCTAAAAGTCCCATAGGAGTATGATTAGAGAGTATCCAATAAAGTTCTAAAACTTCAGGAACATCACTTTGTACCCAAAATGTTGACTTATCAGGATCCATCCCTAAAGACAAAAAATTCACAGCAACATTAAATATATTTTCTTGTAACAACTTTTTTTCTTTTACTGATGTTAAAGCATGATAAGATGCAATAAATGCAAATAGTTCTCCATCATCTTGAGAGTCTATCATCTTTTTTATCATTCCAAAATAATTACCAATATGTATAATTCCACTTGGTTGTATTCCACTTAATATTCTCAAAAATTAATCCTTAGTATATTTTCGATATAATAGCAAAATTTTATGGAGTATTAGATGAAACAATTAATTAGATATATTTTTGTGGGTGCCCTTGCACTCATACCATTGTTAGTAGTTGTACAACTTATATTTTGGATTAATTCACTAAGTGTACGTTTATTTGATTTTGTTTCCTCTTATACAAATAGCCCTTTATATACAATAGGATTATTTACTATAGTAATTGTACTACTTGCAATTGTGGGCTCTTCTATTGAAAAAGTTGGTAAATCATTTTTAATATCTACTATCGATAGAGTACTTGAAAAAGTACCAGCAATTGGTAATATTTATACTATTCTTAAAAAGATTACAGAACTTTTTAAACCAAATAGCAAAGATGTAAAAAAAGAAGTCGTTTTAGTAGAGTATCCTAAAGCAGACTTATGGGTACCTGCCTATGTTTTAAGTAAGCATGAGAATGTTTTAGTTTTATTTGTACCAACTAGTCCAAATCCTACTAGTGGTTATACAGTGATAGTAGATAGATCGAAAATTCAAGAAACAACATTAACTGTTGCAGAAGCTAGCCAATTTATAGTAAGTATGGGCTCAGACTTTGTTAAAAAAGATGAAATCTGTAAAATAATACAAGATACAATTAAATAATTTAGAGGAAAATAGATGATAGATATTAAACTTTTACAGAAAGATTTTGATTTAGTAAGTAGTGCTTTACAAAAAAAAGGTGTTACACAAGAGGTATTAAGTTCCTTAAAAGAAAAAGTCGAAGAAGCAAAAGAAAAAAGAAAAGAGATGGAAGCATCTCAAGCGACACAAAAACAATTATCTCAGCAATTTGGTTCTTATAAAAAAGAAGGAAAAGATGTTACTCCTTTACAAGATGAAATCTCAAAATTAAAAGAGAAAAAACAACAACTTGAAGATGAAGTACGTGATATTGAAACAAATATGCAAAATATTGCTATGGGTATTCCTAATCTTCCTGATGAAGATGTACCTTTAGGTGCAGATGAAAGTGAAAATGTTGTTTTAGAAGTAGTTGGAGAAAAACCATCATTTACTTACGAACCTAAAGAGCATTGGGAATTAGGAGAAAATAATGGTATGATCGATTTTGCTAGAGGTGTAAAACTTGCAAAATCTAGATTTGCAGCACTGAAAGGTATTGGTGCAAGACTTGAAAGAGCATTGATTAACTACTTCTTAGACTTTAATCGGGAAAGAGGCTTTGAAGAGTGGTATGTTCCTTTTATGGCAAATACAAAAACACTTGAAGGGACAGGTCAATTACCTAAATTTGAAGATGATTTATTTAAAAT
>Ga0193955_1000802_pt1 | contig 16298 bp, 10 predicted proteins | sample BB_6_MG_FD_140343 | JGI IMG/M metagenome (GOLD analysis project Ga0193955, IMG submission 140343) | Microbial mat bacterial communities from the Broadkill River, Lewes, Delaware, United States - BB_6_MG | ecosystem: Environmental > Aquatic > Freshwater > River > Microbial mats | place: USA... | reverse complement strand
GTTGAGGCTGTAGGAAAACCCCGAAACATGCTATTATCGTGGTTAAATTATGATCTTTTCTGGGAGGAAAAACATGCCACGATTCAAACAATACAACCAAGGGCAAACGGTTTTATTGCCCATCTCTTTTGAGCGACAAATCCTCCCTGGGACATTTGAACATAGCCTCAACTATTTAGTTGATGAGAAACTTGATCTAAGTATTTTTCATCACAAATACAATAACGAATCAACAGGTCGACCAGCATACGATCCAGCCTTATTGCTTAAAATAGTACTGCTGGCTTACTCAAGAGGGATCACGGGTAGTCGTAGAATCGAAGCACTTTGTCGTGAGAATGTCCTATTCATGGCATTATCAGCAGATACACAGCCCCATTTCACCACCATTGCTGATTTCATCTCCGGATCAAGTGATGAGATATCTAAGCTGTTCAAACAAGTATTGCTGATCTGCGATGAGATGGGTTTGATTGGCAAAGAGATGTTCGCCATTGATGGTTGCAAGCTGCCCTCCAATGCTTCTAAAGAGTGGAGTGGCACCCACGACAACCTGAAGAAGAAAAGCCAAAAGATCGACCGCGCCGTGCGCTACATGCTCAATAAGCATCGCGACGAAGACCGTCAAGGTGAGAATGATATTCTGATCCGCAAACGGGAAGAGCAGCAGATCCAAACACTACTCACTGTCAGTGACAAGATAGACCAGTTCCTCAAGGAAAACGACCAGCGACTTGGCCATTCAGGCAAAGAGGTTCAGAGCAACATCACCGACAACGAAAGTGCCAAGATGAAAACCAGCAACGGTATCATTCAAGGCTACTGTGGTGTTTCAGCGGCTGATAGTAAACATCAAATCGTTGTCAGTGCCGAAGCCTACGGGCAAGGACAAGAACATGGACTTCTCGAACCAATGATCGAAAAGATCGAAGAAGCCTTTAGTCATGATTCGCACAGCCCGCTACAAAACGGCAAAATTCTGGCGGATAGCGGTTATTGCAACAAAGAAGCACTGACCTATCTTGAACAAAGGAATATCGATGGCTATATAGCCGATAACGGCTTTCGCTCACGCGACCCACGTTTCAAAGACGCAGGAAGATTTAAACCAAAAACAACGAAACGGCACAGCAATAAAAGCCGCTTCACCGTTGATGACTTTACAATAGATATCGACAAACAACGCTGCACCTGCCCCGCAGGAAAAGAACTATGGCTCAAATGTGCTCAAGCAAAAATAACTAGCAACATCTTCATGCAGTTCATGGGTCACAAAGAGGACTGCGACCATTGCACACTACGTGATAAATGCTTACGCAGCACAAAGCAACAAGGCGCTCGGCAAGTCAACGTTAAGATCGGCAGTATAGAAAAACAAAAGAATGGCCCACTAGAACGGATGAAAAAAAAGATTGATTCAACCCTAGGGCGACATATTTACAGTATGCGCCTAGGTATCGTTGAACCCGTCTTTGGCCATATCAATGATGCCATAGGAATTAAACGATTCACTCTCAGAGGTAAGAAGAAGGTCAACGGTCAGTGGCAGTTGATAAACATGCTACACAATCTGACAAAAGTGCATCGATTCGGCTCAATATAGAAAGAAACAGCAAGAATAACAGCTAAACCTAGAGATTATCGGTAAATTGGGAAATTCACTCACCAAACTGGTAATCATATCAATAAAAATAAGATTGAGGTTTTAGAGGTGCTCACTTGGGTGGGTTTTTCTACAGCCTCGTTATCAGAAATAACCTATAAATCTATTGATATGAAAACAAAAAAATAGATTCAAGCATGTCAAACAGGCGATCATAAACAAGATTTTTGAAAGCTGGTGGTATTCGCAGAGGGGGGCGGTTGTGGCGAACCACAAGAGGATAGTGGTGTGAAAACTGTCAAAAACCACGTATGCATAAAATCCGCAAAAAAATGACTTACGAAGGTAAACATTAAAATCTGAAGCATTTACTCGCACGGATCAATCCCGTATCATCACGCCATGAGCGATCAACGAAAAATCATCCACGTCGATATGGACGCATTCTTTGCAGCGGTGGAGCAACGCGACAACCCTGAGCTACGCGGCAAGCCCGTCATTGTTGGTGGTGACCCCAATTCACGCGGCGTTGTCGCCACTTGCTCGTATGAGGCACGAAAGTTTGGTATCCATTCAGCCATGTCAGCATCAAAAGCGTATCGTTTGTGTCCACAGGCAGTGTTTGTCCGCCCCCATTTCGATGCTTACCGTAGCGTATCACAACAAATTCGAACCATCTTTGCTGACTATACGGACCTGATTGAGCCTCTCTCACTCGATGAAGCATTTCTCGATGTTTCAACAAACAAATCATTTGGTGGATCTGCCACATTAATGGCTCAACAAATTCTGTCAAGAATTCGCCAAGAAACCGACCTAACGGCCTCAGCAGGGGTCTCATATAATAAGTTTTTAGCTAAAGTGGCTTCGGACTGTAACAAACCGAATGGACTCACAGTGATCAGACCACAACAGGCCAATGCGTTTATTGCTCAGTTACCTATCCGACGTTTTTTTGGTGTTGGCAAAGTAACAGAGAAGAAAATGCTGTCACTTGGTATTGAAACGGGTGCTGAACTACGCAAATACAATCGCTTTGAACTACAAAAACTATTCGGTAATAGTGGCGACTACTATTACCAAATTTCACGAGGTATAGATCTGCGACCAGTGACTCCCAATCGTATTCGTAAATCGATTGGCAAAGAGACCACTCTTCAGGAAGATATTGATGACTGTGACCAGATGTTGGAGATCCTAAACAGCCTAGCCCTACGGATCGAAGCCATTGCCCCTAACTACAATACCCGCGCTGGAACAGTAACCCTTAAACTAAAGTTTGCTGATTTTCGTCAGACTACCTTGAGTTACAGCCCACCACAAACAATTAACGATGCTGATACAATTATGGCGATTATCACCCCGCTGCTACGTGACTCTGATGCCGGGCAGGACAAAGTACGGCTACTGGGAATCACCTTATCAAATCTAGACCTTGAAAAGCCCCTGCCATCATCACAACAACTTCTTCTGCCGTTCGATGACGTACTGCCCGTTGCAATCTAACGCCCCAAAGAAAACTCATACGGCAACCAAAGCCACTATTTAATGAAAGAGACAACTTCACACATTAAAGACTCTAGCCGAAGCTGTCGAAGAGTAGGATAGGTCATTTTCTCTCTCCGCAACGATCATCAACGGTGGGTGTTATGGACAAACGAATCGACAGCGACAAGTTTAAAGGAATCAAACCAATCAGTCCGTATCAGCGTATAGCCGAAAAATACCAACCATTCGACGAACGCCCTCAGCACGGCAAACAAAAACAATCGAATCTGCCAGTACGCCCCACACGACGTTTTCTTGCAATGCGCAACCTGATTAACGATTTAAAACAAGAACAGCCCATTGAAAGAGTTGACTATATCAGCGCAGAACAAGAGATTAGAGCTATAGGGCTGGCAACCATCAACAACAGTTTACCGCTATTATTATCCGAGCTAGGACTATCCAATAATGCTACAAAAGAAATCTACGTTCTTGTTGAAGAGCAAATACCATACTTGCAGCTCCTGAACAGGCCGTCTATCTCACAACTAGACAGTTCTATATATTCTAACGTAGGTCAAGATTTGCAGGTCCTGAACTTAGAACTACCTGATCTAGCGCTGCCGATGATTGACTTTTCCTGCGTGATTTTAGTGGAGCGATGTCAAAATGGGCCGATCTCTTCAACAATGGGCAACCTATTTCTTACTATTAACAGTTTGGATAAAAAAACACCACAGGGGCCACGACAACAGTGTTTTCAACTAACACTATCGATCACATCGGGTGTTATTGAGTTTGACTCAACAGGGCGCAGAGCCTTCGTATATCAAAGGATTGACAAATCATTCGGACTTTATGCCGACAAACAAATCAACCTAGAGATATGATTTGTTGCCATTACTTCCTTGTGACTATTATTGTGCCATCTTGATAAGTCTAAGTTTGTAATGAAGTTCGGAAGTTTCGAATTACGAGTTTTCCAGCGTTGGTTGATACACTTCAATACGGTTACGCCCATTTTCTTTTGCTTGGTATAAAGCAAGATCAGCTCGTTTCATCACTGTTTTCAATGAATCTCCCGCTTTATTTTCGTAAACACCGATACTCACCGTAATTTCAATCAAGCCTAGAGGACTATCTATTTTTAACGCCTCAATCGCTTGTCGAATTTTTTCAGCCTTTACTAATGCTATATCTAACTGACATCCGGGCAACAGAACAGCGAACTCTTCGCCACCAAATCGAGCGAAGATATCACCCTGACGAACAAAGTTTTCAATCTCGGTGCTAAACCTTTTTAACACCTCGTCACCATGATCGTGGCCATATTGATCATTGACATTTTTAAATAAGTCAATATCGAGCAAAAAAGTGACACCAGTCTGTTTTTCAATAAAAAACATCTTACTTCGATCAATCAAATAGCGGCGATTGCCAATTCCTGTTAACGAATCAATGTAAGCTGCATCTTTAAGTTGACGATGATAATAATCCAAACGGCCACTTATGACATTTACGTAAGTAACAACAATAAATATGACAACAACAAACAGTGTCACGCCGCCAATAAAAATAAAGAATACATAACGCAAAACCTCATTACGATTTTGTGTGACATCTTTTATAACAACAAGCTTGCCAACTTTCTTATTACTAACATCGTGTAACTCGACGTAACCACCTAAATACTCAATCGTGCCATCTTCAACACTAAACAGATCCCCTTCAGTGTCTCCTTGACGATTTAAATAAGGATCCAAATCAGCGGGAACTTTCTCCATTGTTTTACCAATCACTACACTGTGCTCAAGAATATCCCAGCGCGTGTCATGTCCATATAACCTGATCCCTTTTTCCCATTTTTCACGACTTAACAAAGATTTATCAAACGTAGCAAAGACCTGTGCACCTAGCAGATCAGCAACATGTGGTAACAAATGGTCAATTTCTTCACCCATTTCGACAAAACCCACCATTTTGCCATCGATAAACCAAGGATGAACATTGCGTAAGGTAAAGTTATGGTGGATACCAAACTCAACTCCGACAGAACGTTTCTGCGTTCGTAACGCTTCATTGGTGGTGTAACGGTCTAACGTATCGCCGAACTTATTTGGGTTATGTACACGAAGAAATACTTTTTTGTCTAAATCGGTAAAATAAAGATGTGTAATACGTTGATTCTGCTGAAGGGACGCAAAGTTTTTACGGCACAACTCATAAAGCAGGTGGCGATCTTTATTCAGCCATGCTTGCTGTACCCTTTTATCATCCTTAATATAAAGCAGAGCACCTTCCATCATTTGCATATCAGAATCGAGATGTGATCGATAAAGACGCTCGGTACTATCCAACACAGCCAATACATCTTGATTTAAATGTCGACTCTGCATGTAAAATGTACCTGCAATGACCAAAACCAATCCAGTTAAGAAAATGATCACAGCGGGTAAGATAATTTTTATTTTAATTTGTCGTCCTGTTAAATTTTTCATGATCGGGATCATATAAACATTCAATCTAATTTTCCACCATCTTTCGCCATCTCAACCCGAAAACATCATTAAATGATGCCAACCCTAACATTTACACACCCTGTATATCACAATAACTAGAATTACCCCAAAATCACCCAATAGAGGATTAACTTGTTGTTTCAGCATAGAGCCTGTATAATTCTAATATATATTATTTTAATTATGTGATGACACCATGAAACCTTTATTAAAAATTACCACCATTAATCTAATTGCTACGGTGCTCACCTGCACTTTCTTAGCGGTAAGTGTTGGATATTATCTCATTCTTGAACCGTTATCGGTGATGGAGAACAATGCCAAACGAGTACAAGCGCGCTATATTGACCAACAAAAACAACTCATTCAAGACAACATAGCCCGTGTGGTGAAACATGTAGAGATACATCGCCAGCAGCACCTCAAACAAATCCAAGCAGATCTTAAAGAAAAAATCACACTCGTTCAACGTGTTAGCACATCTCTTTCGAATCTTGACTTGTCGCCTGGACAACATATAACCAAACTGCTCCTCGCGTTAGATGGTTCACCGAGTAGCTCAACGACCTATCAATTAATCAATAAACAACAAGCAATAGAAGGTGTTTCTGCCAACGCAGTAGAACATCAACTCACCACACTTACAGCCGAGGTGCAATCACTCGTCAATCGTAGCCAAGGTAAAAATGAGCTACAATGGCAAGGGCTAGACACACCCTATTCACCTCATGCTGATAGATCAATCCTTTATGCCGCACAATATCTACCATCAATAGATTGCGTGATTATTGTTAGTACTGATCTCAAACAATCCACCCAACAATTACAACTGCAACTCGCTAAAGAACTTTCTCAAGAACGGTACGGAGAACATCACTATGGCTACTATTATCTAATCGACCACAATGATGGAATGGCAATGAACGCGTTTCATGAACCTCCTGTTCATGACGATTTTTCCCATCTAAAACTTCCTTTATCTGATTCCGAACTTGCCCGCAAACTAAAGAAATTATCGCAAACCAAAGGGAACGTTTTTCATACCTACGAGTACCATAATCCAACTCGTGACGGAGCAATTGAGGAAAAACTCGCTTACGTCGCCTACTATGCCCCGTGGGATTGGGTCATCGGTACAGGCTTTTATCTCAATGAACACAAGCAACAACTCAGCGAAGGGATTGCAGCCGCCAATAAGGAATCGCACGATAAAATACGTCGAGGATTATGGCTTCTAATTGTTAATCTACTGTTTGGTTTAGCCGTTGCCCATTATGTGAACCGACACATTCGTCTACTTGAAAAAACACGGCAAGAAAAAATGCATGAGTTGCATCAATATAAGAAATTGCTCGATCTCTCATGTATGGTATCTAAGGGAGACCTGTCTGGGCGAATAACCTATACAAACAAGTCCTTTCAGCAAGTTACTGGCTACACAGCAACTGAGATGCTGGGTAAACCGCACAATCTATTTCGCCACCCGAGTACACCCAAAAAGGTATTTAAAGAGCTTTGGGACGCTATCCAATCAGGGAACGTCTGGCGTGGTTCTTCAAAAAATCTTGGCAAAAATGGCAAACCTTTTTATACCCAACAAGTGATTATGCCGATCACCGATGATCATGGCGAAATTCTTGAATATATTGCTGCTCGTTATGACATCACCGAGTTATTGGAGAAAAGGGAACAATTACAACTCGCCTTTTCGACAGATACATTAACAGCACTTGGTAGTCGTTTTAAATTGATGAACGACATCAACAATACCGATGCACCACTCTGTCTGGCACTCATTGACATGGACAGCTTTCATGGCGCTAACAAGCTCTACGGCACAGAGACTGGCGACAAAATCCTCAAACATATTAGCGAGGCACTGTCACTGTATTTTGGTGGAACAGATGCGAAACTGTATCGTCTAAATGCCGATATATTTGGTGTGTTGTCACCTGAAAATGATCATCTCAGCAAAAAACTCTCTCAATTTTTCAAACAATTTTCGCAACAAAAATTTCAGCTTGATGATGAATATGCGACAGAGATTCCCGTGTCATTAACAACGGGAATAGCCTGCAACCAAAACAATTTACTAACCTGTGCCGACATCGCCCTTAAGGAAGCAAAACGCCAAGCCAAACAACTACTAATGTATGACGATAAGCTGGCGAACAGTGACGAATATAAACAAAAAATTTACTGGATCGATACCGTTCAGCAAGCTCTTATTGATGGTCGTCTTGTTGCGTACTATCAACCAATTGTCGATCTTACCAGTGGCCGAACATGTAAATACGAAACCCTCATGCGCCTCATTGATACTGAAGGCAATCCCGTACCACCAGGCTTATTTCTGCCAATACTGAAACAAACACATCTTTATGTGTACATGACCCACGCAATGATTGAACAGGCCTGCTCATTTTTTAAAAATAAAAAATGTCATTTTTCAATTAATTTTACAGTAGATGACTTACTTCGCGAAGAAACAGTACAACTTATTGTTGATACAGCTCAGCGATACGATGTGATTGAACGCCTTGTTTTAGAAATTGTTGAAACAGAAAATATTCAGAATTACGATCAAGCACTCGACACCATTGACTATTTAAAAGGGCTTGGTTGCCAAATTTCTATTGATGATTTTGGTAGTGGTTATTCGAACTTCTCTTATCTTACTCAAGTTAAAGCTGACGTTATTAAAATCGATGGCAGCCTCGTACAAGAGATTAATAAAGATGACCGCACCCGTGAGCTTATCACTTCAATCGTTCAATTTGCCCACCGGTCGCAAATGAAGGTGGTCGCTGAATTTATAGATAGCGAAGAGATTGCCGCAGCAGTAACCAACATTGGTTGTGATTATGGTCAAGGCTATTATTACAGCCCACCTGTGTCACAGGAACAGGTCGAGAACTGCCCTAATTAAAACCGAACATGATTAAAACCTAGCACTTATTACGAACATCATCGACAAAATCATCATACCCCCACATTATAGCCACCAAAGAACATTAGGAAATTTTCTTCGTAACAACAATATGTTAACGCGTCAGGTAATTTCCAACTACTCCATATCCCACTTTTTTCTCCTTATTTTACTCACTAACTTACTGAAATTAAACCAGAACAAAAATAGTTGAGACAATCACTCTGGATTGTATTATAATGAGAGAAATAGAATGACCATTCTAAGGAATCGTTGGTTGATTTAAAAGTTACTAACGTTGTCAAGAAAGAGGACTATTATGACATCAGAAAACTTACAAATGATGCGTAAAACATGGGCCGAATATGCTAACCATAATCTCGTCAATCCTAAAGATATACGACCTTATGTTGCTAGCTCATGGCAACGCTGCCGCAAACTAAATGTTGATCCTTATCACGACCGACAACTAATCATAAGCCCTAAAGACCTTAAACAACGAATGGCCCAGTTTAAGGACCTGATTAGTGTTGCCTTGCCAACGATGAAAAACATCTACAATTTTGTTCGTGAATCAGGCTTCAAAGTTGTTCTGGCTGATCAAGATGGTTATGTTCTATCGGTTATGGGAGACAAGACTGACCATTGTGACCCATCTGAGGAACAGATGTGTGCTGGGGCGAACTGGAGTGAAACATACAAGGGTACCAATGCTATTGGTACTTGTTTAGTCGAACGTCGCCCACTGCATATCCACGCTGTTGAGCATTTCTGTGAAACAAACCACTTAATGACATGTTCTGCTGCGCCAATTTTTGACCCAAATGGGAAATTAATTGGTGTGTTGAATATGACAGGTGAGTATCACCATGCCAACGATCATACGTTAGGAATGGTGGTCGCTGGAGCGAATGCAATCGAAAACCAATTCCGTTTGCATCGTGCCAACCATAAGCTTTTTTCAGCATATAAATATTCAGAAACAATTATTAACACCATGTCTGAAGGCTTAATGACCGTCGATACAAAAGGAATGGTCACGCAAATAAATGACGCAGCAGCACGTATGATTAACATAACAGCCAATGATGCAATCGGTTACCACGTCAGCCAAATTCTAAGCAAAGCGACACCAATTTTAGGCCTTTTGAGTTCTGGAACCAGTTATGAAAATCAAGAGGTCGTTTTTGAAAAAAACAACCGTAAATTCTACAGTTCTGGCCGTTTACTTCATGATGACTTTAGTAATTGTATTGGTGCCGTGGCGGTATTTAAGAGTTACGAAAAAGGGATAAAACATCAACCACGCCGAGTTATTATTCCACTTCCGGCGCGTTACAATGTTGATGATATTATTGGCAATTGTCCGCTGATAAAAGAAACTAAACGCCGAGCGAGTATCGCAGCACAAAGTCCTTCTACTGTTTTACTCTATGGTGAAAGTGGTACAGGAAAGGAGATGTTTGCACAAAGCATTCACACTCTGAGTTCTCGGCGCGACAAGCCATTTGTTGCCATTAACTGTAGTGCAACACCTGAAACCTTAATCGAAAGCGAACTGTTTGGTTACGTTGATGGTTCATTTACAGGTGCTGCAAAAGGTGGCAAAGCGGGTAAGTTTGAAGAAGCAGACGGCGGCACCCTATTCCTCGATGAGATTGGCGATATGCCAATGTACACACAGGTTAAGCTGCTGCGAGTTATTCAAGAACGACGAGTTTCACGAATTGGTTCTTCAACCGAGATTCCTGTCAATATTCGTATTCTAGCGGCAACTCATAAAGATCTTAAACAGGAGATGGCAGCGGGAAATTTCCGTGAGGACCTTTATTATCGACTCAATGTTATCATGTTACAGATTCCACCACTACGAAAGCGATTAGACGATCTACCGTTACTCGTTGAGTATCTCGTTAAGAAACTATCAACTCGATTAGGTCGTCGTGACATTAAAATTTCTGAGCAATTTTTACGAGCGTGTCGTGCGCACCCGTGGCCGGGAAATATTCGTGAGCTTGAAAATGCATTAGAGCGTGCCCTTAATATGGTCGACGAGGATGGCGTATTAACGCCTGAATTGATGGAACTCGACTACATTGCTCAAGAAGAAAACAACTCAGACGGTGGCCCAGTTCGGCCGCTCAAAGATATGGAGAGAGATTTGCTTATTCAAGCGTTAGAACAAGCCGAGGGCAATATCGTTCAGGCTTCGCAGATGCTTGGAATTAGCCGTAATACCATCTACCGAAAAATCAAAGAATTTGATCTTGATATTTCACGGGTCATTTGTGGTTAATTGCTATTTTGGGTTATACAATTAGATCTAAAAAAACAATAATTTAACTAAGGCACGGATATTTTATCCGTGCCTTAGTACTTTCAACTTATCCCTTCCAATTTATGACTATCAAGTCTGCTTCCAATGGTTCCAATCCTTTAGCAGCCCCTATAACGACTGAACTATCCTCCTAAATAAATTAAAGCTTCTTGCTCCAATGTAATACAGCTGTTTCAAATCCGTACAGCACACCACCTGCCCTTCTTCTGTTTATAAAAATATAGTGAAACTACAATAGTGTTTCCGTATACAGCTGATTTAGTGGCGTTTTCGTGACAAACACAATAACTGCGCTATACTTTGGCATATTCCATGCTCAATAGACGTATAGATAATGTAATTGAGCCAGCAACAATAGATTCTGGCAAAAATCACAGCGCACAAAAGACGTTGTAACAACGGTGTTACACGGATTTAGCAATCTAGAGAACTTAGGAGGTAACAAAGTATGGGAGGTAATTGGATGAAGAAAATTGCACTGATGCTGTTAATGGTAGTTGGTTTGAGCGGAACAGCTCTAGCTGGCGATAAGTTCAGCCTTGATGTGGGAGTCGATTATTCCAGCCGTTACATTTGGCGTGGTATGGATCTAATCAGTGACGACAATGCAGCAGTTCAACCATGGGTTGACGCTGGTTTTTCGATCACTGATAAATTGGCAGTTCATGGCCTTGTTTGGGCAGATTATCGCTTGATAGATGGTGACTACGGTTCCGATTTGGATAGTGATAATGACTGGGATGAGTTTGATTACGTTGGTTATCTTACCTATGATTTTAGCGAAGTCGTAAGTTTCGAGCTTGGCTATATCTATTATTACCTTCCTGATGGTGCATGGGACGGCGGTGTAAAAGAAAATCAAGAATTTTACGGTGGTGTAAGTCTTGCTCTTAACGATTACTTCTCTACAAGCATTTACGCCTACTACAACTTTGATAGTGATTATGCTGACGGTATTTACGCGAAATGGTCAATTGATGGTGCTACAGCATTAAATGAGCACGTTGAATTATTTGGGAGCGTTGGCTTTGCCTACATGGACTACACAGACGGTGTGAACGGCGCATCCGACCTTCCTGTAACAGTTGGTTTATCATTTGACCTAGGTCACAGTTTAGCTATGTATGTTTCAGCTAACTACTGTGTAACTTTCGATGGCATTCGTGATAACGATCTTAATGACGAGAACGAAGCATGGCTCATGTCTGGCCTATCTTTCTCTATGTAAACTTCGATTTACTGCGTAGCGCCGAAAACATAGATCGGCGCTACGTTTCTGTTCCCTGCAATAACGCAGAAAAGGAGAATCAGGATGCGTAAACTCTTAAAAATTGTGGCCTTGACAATCAGCGCAGCGCTATTCACTGCACCGGTTTTTGCCATGTCAAAGGCACCAGAAGAAGCTCCTGCTCCTTCTGAAGGTGAAGTACTAAGAATTAATTGCTGGGCGGGTTATGCCGCACCTTACGCCGATGCCTTTAAAACACTGGTTAAAGAAAAATTTGGTGTCAACGTTACGCTAGAGATCACCAATCCAACAGATCAAGATGAATTTTATCTTGCCGCGAAAAACGGCACAGCTGACCTCATCTCTCCACCGTACGAACTGCCTAAGAAACCACAATTTTATGGCTTCGATACGGCGAATCCACTCTTTCAAACAGTGGATCCAGCTAACATTCCAAACATGAAAAAATTGTTGCCTGTATTCCTCGAAGACACCACACCAATTTATGCAGGTCAACGCTATGGCGTACCGTACAACTGCGGCCCTTACGGCTTGGCTTACAATGCTGACGTGGTTAAAAGCACACCAACAAGTTGGAATGTTTTGTGGGAGCCTCAGTACAGAGGTCAATACACAGCAAACAACAACTTCCCAATGGTCAACGTTTGGATCACTGCGCTATCAATGGGTTATAGCTACGATGAAATCTTTGATATCGACAAACTTGATCGGGCTAAGATTCAGAGCAAATTAAACTTCCTCGGCCAAAATGCAAAAACTCTTTGGGATGGCGCAGCAAATCCTAAAGAATTCCCAAAGCTATCATTAGCAACAACCTGGGGATTTGCCGCTCAACAAGCAAATATTGATGGTGGCAACTGGTTAATTGCAACACCTAAAGAGGGTGGTACAGCTTGGGTTGATGCATGGTATGTCACCAGCTCAGCTAAAGGGATGACCAAACGCCTTGCTGAAGAGTGGATCAATTTCATGCTCGAGCCTGAGCAGCAAGCTGATGTGGTCACGGAACAAGGGGTTAGCCCTGCGATAGTCAGTGTTGGCAATCTATTGAATGCCAAAGAGATAGCAATGTTCCATGTAGGCGATAACGAGTACTTTAAAACGGTTGCACTGTGGCGAGTCATGAGCCCAGAAACTGAAAAAGCATTTAACGAGATGTGGGAAACGGCGACCAAAGGGCGTTAGGCGGTTATTTTTAATCAGCCGGGGATCGCGGATCCTCCGTTTCTAGTATTACAGATCGCAAGGTGGGGAAAGACCGCAATCCTGCCTAATAACCTCAAGGAGGTAGAATCAATGGTAAAGACATTTAAACTAGCAGTTGGCGGAGCCATGAGCCTCGTACTGCTCGTAGCTGGATTTGCTGGCGCCGTATCCATTCCGACCATCAAGGCGGGTGAAGACGTTGGTCAGTATGTTGTGCGCACCAAAGGCACCCTAGATCAAACTCTCTATAAGCAAATTATTGGCGCAGCCAATGCATTTAAAGAGGGTGATGAGACCATCGGTGTTGCTGCTGACGATGAGCGTTCTCGTGAAAATGCTCGTAAGCTGCTCGCCAACACATCCATCAGCTTTATTCACGACAATGTTCTATTTGAAGATGGCGTGCAAAAGTTAATCTGGGACACCATCGATCTCGCTCAATATCAACAAGTTAAAGGCTGGACCGTTGGTCAATTGAAAACATTTTTACTCGCAAGTGACGAAGCAGCGATCAAAAGCATCATGTATGGCCTTGATAGTGACGTCATTGGTTGCGTTGTTAAGTTGATGTCTAACCAAGAGTTGATTGCTCTCGGCTCTAAACTCTCTGTAGCACTTCCCGGCAGCAACCTCGGTGCAAAGGGTTACTTAGGTGCTCGTATTCAGCCTAACTCACCTACTGATGATCCTCTCGATATCAAATGGCAAGTTCTCAACGCTTGGGCTTTCGCAGTTGGCGATCAAGTTCTCGGTACAAACCCAGTTGATAGTACAGAAGAATCGGTTCTTAAAGTTGAACTTCAGCTTAAAGATATGCTGACCACATTTGGCCTCGAAAAAGATATGCCTTGGTGTGTTCTGGCGCATATCGACGTTCAAGCAGCAGTCGAAAAAAGCCATCCTGGTTCAACCGCGCTATGGTTCCAATCTCTTGCAGGTACTGAAAGTGCGAACAAGACTTTTGACCTCACAATTCAAGGGATGATCGATTATGCCAAGGGGCGTAAAGGTCAATATGGTCTGTACTTTGAAACAGGCCAAGGCGCTGACTTTACTAACGGTCATGGCCACGGTTTCGACATGGTGGTTCACGAATCACGTAAGTACGGTTTTGCTCGTGCATTAAAGCAGTATGTTGCTGCGGGTCAAACTGAAGGTAATGGCGCTTGGGTTCACCTCAATGACGTTGCTGGTTTCATTGGTCCTGAGGTTTTCAAAACTCGTGAGCAACTCGTTCGTTGCTGCCTCGAAGATATCGCTATGGGTAAATTACACGGCCTGAACTTAGGTCTTGATATCTGCTCTACCTTGCACATGCCTGTAACATTGGATGATCTCGCTTGGTGTCAAGATCAAATTGCTCCAGCGAACCCAGCTTACTTGATGGCACTGCCAACTCGTAACGATCCAATGCTCAGCTACTTAACAACACAGTATCAAGATCATGTACGTCTACGTGAGCAGTTTGACTTTAAAGTTAATGATCCAATCTGGGACTTTTTCAAAAAGATTCAGGTTATTGATTCTTATGGCAAACCAACAGAGCACTTCGGCGACATCAAGTGGGTTTACTACCAGTTCCAGCTAGCTAAAGGCGACACCCGCAGTCAAGAAGCGATCTATGCTGAAGCACAAAATGAAATCGACACAGTTCTAAGTCATGGTGTTGATTTAGCCATGGGTTATGGCGAAAACATTTGGGATCTTAATCCTGAATTGGATAAAGAAGTTCACGAAGTTTACGATGATGCAAAAGTAAGCCTCTGGACAGAGATGACAGACAACTTCATCTCTTCAATCCCTAATGCGGTATCAATTAAAACCACCGTTCATGACCGTGAAGATTACATCTCAGCTCCATCTAAAGGTGAAATCCTCAGTGCTGATGCGGTTGCAACTCTTGGTAAGCTTCGCAACAGCTGGGGTAACAACTCTCCTGATGTTGTATTTGCTATCTCTGATGGTCTTAACTCCAAAGCTGTTATGGATGAAGGTCACCTCATGCCATACCTAAAAGAGATGCGTAAGCTGCTCAAGGCTTCAGGTTTCAGTGTAGCGAAAGAAAATATCGTTATCACTGGTGGCCGTGTACGTGCTGGATATCAAGTTGGCGAGAACATCTTCACCAACTGTGGTGAATCAGGCATTGTTGTTCACATCATTGGTGAGCGCCCAGGTTCTGGTCACCATGCATTCTCTGCCTATGTTGCACCAGGCAGTCAAGATGTTTGGTGTAAGCCAGGTACAATGGACCACGACTCAGTAAAAGTTGTTTCCGGTATCTCTGATACAGGTCTTGCACCTAAAGATGCAGCTCGTGAAACTGTAGCGATTATGAACAAAATGTAAATTGCTTAAAGCCTTTGATCAGCTGGAGTTTCACTTCAGCTGATCAAAGGTTGTACAACGACAAACCTCATCCCTACTCACATGTCACTTCACTAAGAGCTTGTCGGATAGTGCTGTTGCTGATTGCACTATCCAACAGTCTCATAGATGAATTAACCATTGTATTATCTCGCGCAAGGAAGGTTTATTTATGTCAGAGACATCTGCAAATACTTCCCATCCACATCATGCTCGACTCTCGTTAACGGGTGATCTCATACATAAAATACAGTTATGGTGTTATGCCTTATCAACTGTTTCCTATTACCGTTACGGAGAACTAGGCAACCTACTGTTCAATATTGCTAAAAGCATCCTTGAGGGAGCAATTCTTTACAGTATGTTTAGTATGGCTGAGGGCCAATACAAAGTTGCGGCGATCATGGGTGTGCTAACGAAATACATCTACCCTGCCATTGTGGTGATCAGCAATGCGCGTATTTCTAGCTTTATCGATTACGTTGAAACCATCACCAATCGCTTTATTCAAATTCGTAGCTTAGTCCGCGGCATGGTTGTCGTGGCCTTGGGTGAATCGCTAGGCATCATTTTTTTGGTCCTGTGTTATCCACCAATTT
>Ga0193955_1000796_pt1 | contig 16455 bp, 18 predicted proteins | sample BB_6_MG_FD_140343 | JGI IMG/M metagenome (GOLD analysis project Ga0193955, IMG submission 140343) | Microbial mat bacterial communities from the Broadkill River, Lewes, Delaware, United States - BB_6_MG | ecosystem: Environmental > Aquatic > Freshwater > River > Microbial mats | place: USA... | reverse complement strand
TACACAGCGTCCTCGATAATACGGTTAACCATGCCGGTATTAATTCTGTGGCAGTATTCCTTATATACCTGTTCAACCTCATTAAAAATCTTGTGGCAACGCTGGCCGGTTTTGGCGGAAATGGTGATAACCGGGGCATAGGAGAGAAATTTTGCTTTCTGGCGCAGCTCGTTAAAAAACGCCTGCTGCCCTTTTTCGGATTTGTCCACAAGGTCCCATTTATTGAGCAAAAAAATCGCCCCGCACCCTCTTTTTTCCGCATACCCTGCAATGGTGATATCCTGGTCCGTGATGCCTTCGGAACAATCAATAAGAATCAAGGCCACATCACAGTCTTCCATACTGTCCAGGGCTTTGAGGATGGAAAATTTTTCAAGTTTCTCCGTCACCTTGCCCTTGCGGCGGATGCCTGCGGTATCTTTCAGGATAAATTCCCGGCCGTTCCGGTTCACGGACAATTCAATGGCGTCCCGGGTGGTGCCGGCCTTATCATTGACCACCACCCGCTGGTCGCCGAAAAGCCGGTTGGCCAGGGATGATTTTCCCACGTTGGGCCGCCCGATAATGGCAATGCGGATAGGACCATTTTCGTCATCATCCGCCTGCGCCTCGTCTTGTGCTGGGGCGTCGGGCAGCATCTCCACCAGATCCGAAAGGAAATCCCCTACCCCCAGGCCGTGTTCGGCGGACACTTTGTAAAACCGGTCCACCCCCAGGGTATAGAATTCCCCGAGCTCGTCTTCCTGGCGGTGCAGACTTTCAACCTTATTAACCAGATAAAGCACCGGCTTTTCGGTGCGGCGCAAAAGATCGGCAAGATCCCTGTCGTAGGGGGAAAGCCCGGTCCGGCCGTCCATAATAAACACTATGACATCAGCCTGGTCCACGGCCCGCAACAGTTGCTCTTTAATCTGGGATGCGAAATAGTCATCATCCGCACTTAAAAACCCACCGGTATCAACCAGGGTAAACTGTTTATCCTCCCACTGGGTATCGGCATACTGCCGGTCCCGGGTCACACCGGGCATGTCATCGACCAGGGCCTGGCGGGATTTTGTAATTCTGTTAAACAGTGTGGATTTTCCTACATTTGGGCGGCCCACAAGGGCCACAACCGGTTTCATATTTACTTCTCCCAGATAAAAAAGGGGTTAAAAAAATCAAATTTAATTTTATCAATTATTGAGGGACAATAATATACCATATTATTAGAAATCCGTCTTGGGTGTTCATTTGCCGACAAGCACAACTTACCGTTTTCAGCACTTAAACCTCTGTGGTTAAAAATAAAAACCACAGAGGACATAGAGGTTTGGCGTTCGCCAAACTGCACAGAGGAATATTTCATAAAATTTCAACGAATATGAGAATATTTTTTATACTGTCTTGCCAGTATTTTTATAGTTTTCCTTGAACAGGGCATGCTTTTTCATCAGTTTATGAAGCTGGCGGGTGGTGATACCAGCGGCGGCGGCTGTGGCATTTATCTTCCCGTTGCATTTTGTTAAAAGCAGGTCCAGGTATTTATGTTCAATCCTGTCAAGCTCCTGCTTCCTGACTTCGGCAAGAGTTAAATTGTGGTCAATGATTCCGGCGGCAGGTTTAGGCGGATAGGTAAACAGCTCCACCGGAAAATTTTGCGGCCTGAGAATGGAGGTTGTTTCCAAAATATAGGCCCGCTCCAAAATATTTTCCAGCTCCCTGATATTACCCGGCCAGGAATAAGCCAAAAACGCCTCAAGCACTTTGGGGTGCACCTCCGTAATATCTTTGGCGTGAAAAGTATTAAGCTTGGCCAGGAAAAGTTCCGCCAATTGGGGGATATCCTCTTTTCTTTCCTTGAGGGGCGGAAGTTCCACGGGAAACACGTTCAAACGGTAATACAGATCCGAACGAAAGAGCTTGTCTTGGCACAACTGTTTTAAATCAATATTGGTGGCTGCAATAATGCGCACATCAGCCCGGATATCCTCTTCACTGCCCACCCGGTGAAAGACGCTGTCCTGAATGACCTGGAGCAGCTTGATCTGTGCCGGCGGCGTTATGGTGCCGATTTCATCCAGAAAAATGGTGCCGTTCCGGGCTATCTCAAATTTGCCCAGTTTGCGTTTGATGGCGCCTGTGAACGCGCCCTTTTCATGGCCGAACATCTCACTTTCTACCAGGGTATCCGGGATCGCGCCGCAATGGACTTCAATAAACCGCTCGTTTTTTCTTGAAGATAGCCTGTGAATCAACCGTGCGGTAAACCCTTTTCCACTTCCGGTTTCCCCGGTTAACAGCACGGTACTTTTTGTGGCAGCCACGGCCCGAATTTTTTCAAATACCGCTTTCATCGCCGGACTTTTGGTATGAAGCAGCTCAAACTCATCCTCCTGCCAGATCTGCTCCCGCAGATAATCCAGTTCCGATTCGGCCCGGGTCTGCTCAATAATACTGTCAACCACCAGCCGAAGTTCATCAGGCACCAGCGGGTAGGTCAGATAGGATTCGGCACCTTCATGGACGACTTTTACAGCCTCGGGCAGCAGTTCAGGCGGCGCCATAATCACAATGCTGATATTGGGGCATACCAGACTGATGGTCTGAAACACAGCCTTGTAACTGCTTTCAGCCGCAGCCTGCTGAAGAATCTCAATATCTATAAATACAAACTCAGGCCGGGTGCGGCGAAAAACCTGCAGCGCCGCACTTAATTGCCGATTGGAATCAATATGGTACACCGAAGACAAACGCTCCTGAATGCCCGTTAAATCATCCGCCCGCCCAAGGATAAAATGAAGCTTTTTCAACGCACTGCCATCCCTTTTGTTTCATCACAACATGCCGATCCAACACGATTGCTAAAAAAAGAATTCAAAATTCCTATTTAAATAATCTCAGCGGCAAATGCAATGCTTTTATTCTTTGAAGGTATGTAACAGGACGTTTGATTTCCCATATTCATTGCCGGAATCGATTCCGACAGGTAACGATCAATGCGCAAACCCAGTTCATGTGAACTCAAAGGTATACCCCGGGTGCCAAAATACAAATTAAATTCCAGCACATAAATCCCCCGGGAGGTCACGGCAACATCAAACCCGGCGTAATTCACCTCCAGAGCCTGGGCAATCTGCAGCACTTTCTCCACAATATTTTCGGACACAGCATCTGAAGGCTTCTTGTCATTTCAACTTTGTCATGCCCCAGGTGATAGGTGGAAACGCTTGGAAAAATTATTTTTTTTAATGCATAGACCAGCGGATTTATCTGCCAGTATTCAGGAAATAAAACAGCGACAGCCTGTTTTAACTGGTTAAGTGAATGCACCATATTACCGGGTTTTATATAGGCAACACAAGGAATACCGATGGAACGTATGGGATTGAAGGATATGTATCTGAGCGCCATGTTTGCCTCTATATTGAACTGTAAATAAGTACCTATTTCAGCAAAAAAAAATCAGAGCAAATTTTAGACAGGTCAGCAGAAACCGTGCCTATGCAAAAATACAGGAAGCAATCGGATTTTACGGCAAATGATCAAGCAAAAAGGAACTTTAAGTTCCTTTTTATCCCATCACAAGACATTTTGTTTCCTATACGCCAGATGCCGTTGGCGGTTGACCCTGGCGAATAAACAAAAAAATTCCATTTAGAAAAAGACAGTTACACTCACCCCAACAGCCAACACGCCCTGAATTTACTTTTTGGAACCATTGGCGCGTTTTGTGAAACACAATCAGCATCCGGGCTTGTCAGCCCTGAACCCAAAGACCAACACCCAAACAGATGCGGAAAAGACAGATATAATGAATAATATTTTGGCGCGCCGGGCAAAAAGAGTACAAGGATATGACCTGGCAAGGGGCGTGGCCATACTGGCCATGGTGCTGATTGATTTTAAAGGTTTTTTCTGCGTTGATGAGACCTTTCCGGAATGGCTTTTTAAAATTTATGAATATATGGACCGACGGGCGGCAACGGCACTGGTAATGATTTCCGGTGCAGGTTTGACACTGATGTTACAAAGAACCGATATAACTAAAGGACGGAACACACTCTTTAAACGGGCGCTCTTTCTTATGCTGTGCGGCCTGCTCATTTCCGGCATATGGCAGGCGGATATTCTTCATTTTTACGGATTTTTTATTTTAATCGGACTGGCCATGGCACATCTTTCCAGTCCGGGCCTTTTGACCGGGGCGGCCGTCTTCTGGCTGATCAGTTTTCTTGGGCGCTCAGACCATATTTACGGGTACCTGGATCATTTCACTGCCGGGAGCATGCCGGATCAGCTCGCCAATCTTTTTTTCACAGGGTTTTACCCGATTTTTCCATGGGCGGCCCTCTACCTTTTGGGCATGTGGCTGGGGCGTCAGGATTTAAAAAAACGTAATGTCACCATCGCCCTTCTGGGTGTAGGGGTTTTAGCGGTGCTGTTATCAGAATGTGTGGCGTATTTCATTCCCGGCATCGCTCTTAAAACCTTTCTGGCCCATGGCGCATCGGATGAAACGGCGGCACACTTTTTTATCCTGCTGTCCAAACTGACCGTTATAGATCTGACGTTACCAAGCCCGGTTTCCATCATTTCCGGGGCCGGAACAGGGCTGTGCGTGATCGCCCTGAGCTTTCTGTACACGCCGGATCAAAACCAGGGACCACCCCAATATTTGCAGATGGCAGGAAAAAACACTTTGTCTTTATACGTATTGCATATTCTTTTTATTAAGGGAGTTGAGAAAATTCCGGGCATGGGAGATGATTACTCGGTCCTCTGGTGCACTGCCGGGGCAATACTTTTTATTGCAGTTTATATGCTGTTAGTGGGTCAATGGCTGAAAAAATTTGCCATGGGTCCCCTTGAATGCGCCATGCGATACTTTCCTTTTATTGCCATACAAAGGATTGTTAAAGGGCGCCCCGGCACCAGTGCAGGATAGCAGAACGGGCATCAATCGGAATAAATGGTTCTCAAAAAGGATAAAAAAGAATCCACCCTTCTTATTTTGTTACACCAAATATCTGTAAAAAATATTAATTAGCTATAAAATCAAAGTGATATAATTCAGCTCAGATATGGCACAGGCATTGCTAAGATGCTGTCCAATGATTGGCAATGAGCCGATTTTGTCGGAGTAATCTCCCCCCCCCCCCAAAAAATTATTTTGTCCGGGGGGGGCTTTGACCAAAACGCATTGGGCTCATAATAAAAACACACAACAATACAGACATTATCTATCAAAATCGATATGGAGGGCCAGTTGAACAAGACGGCCGCAATGACAATGGAACATACCCTGCTGGCACATCCGGCGACCGGCTCAAAAAACATGTTGACCGGCACCGCAGCCTTCAACAGTATTTTATACAACGCATCGTTAATTACCCTGGGGTCCATCCTTTGTGCATGGACAATCAATACAATCCTGGTTCCACATCATTTTTTGAGCGGAGGTCTGGCCGGGGTTGCCTTGATCATACACTATCTGTGGCCCCAGACATCGGTGGGCAGCGTCAATTTTCTGCTCAATATCCCGATTCTCATGGTCGGCTGGTTTTATGTGGGCCAGCGTTTTATGCTCTACAGCATTTTCGGGATGGTTGTTTTTTCCATGGCCGTGGAGTGGATTCCAGCCACAGCCCCCATTGAAGATCCCATGCTGGCAGCCCTGCTCTGCGGCATCGTTTCAGGTGTCGGCTGCGCGTTGATATTGAAATCCCTGGGCTCGGCCGGAGGCATTGATATCATATCGGTGATCCTGCTCAAACAATTCTCCATAAAACTTGGCTCCACCACCCTTTTTGCAAACGCCGCAATCCTCATGGTGTCCATGGTTTTGTTCCCCATGGAATCAATTCTTTATACATTGATTCATGTATTTGTTGCCTCCCGGGTGATTGAACTGGTCATAACAGGGATGAATAAACGCAAAGCAGTATTCATTGTCTCCAAGCAATGGCAGGATATCCAGCAGCAAATTTTCAAGCAGTTAAACCGGGGGGTGACCATCATTAACGGATGCGGCGGATATACGGGAGAAGAGGCAAACCTGCTCTATACCGTTGTCACCTTCGGCGAACTGAATCGGTTAAAGGCCCTTGTAAAAAAGACAGATCCAAACACATTTCTGGTGGTTTCCGATACCGTCGAAGTGATGGGGCACGGCATAGGGAATCAACCCCACTGGTAATGTCAAATACAATCGGCTTAAGGAAGTTGAATGTAGGCTTTATGCAAAAAGTACGACAACACTATTACTTTAAGGAGAAACATAATGAAACGCATTAAAACGATCTTGTGCATGATAGTAATGGCTTTGGCGGTAACGACATGGACAAACTTGAATCCAAGTTTCGCCTCCGACGATGGGTATGACACAGCTGTTGAAGAAAGCATGGACCAGAGCGATCAAATGATTGATGAAGATGGGTCCTATGAAGAACATGTTGACGAAGACTGGAACGACCAGGAAGCGCCGGAAACTGAAAACCAGGACGAATCCACCTACACAAACTAATCCCCTGGCCTGTAATTATCCCCCGCAATAATTAGTTACGGATCAGCTTCAACCCAAAAGAGCACGAAAAAACGTTTCGTGCTCTTTTTTTATGCCATAGTAACGCCTAAAACGGGGAAAGAACTTAACCATCTAAAATTATACGATAACACTAAATGTCGAAGGCGGCCTTTGGGCAGGCGATTCCGGATTCAAATCGTTTGCATCCTCACCCCGCTTTTCTTTGGCAGCGAGTTTAAAATCAGTATGGAATTGATGCCCACAATTGGGGCAACACATAAGCATGCCCCCGATATCTGTCGGGATACGAAGGGGTGCATTACACCCTTTGCAATCTTTGATAACATAATCTTTCATATGTATTGTATCGGTAGGACAACTGAAAAATTAACACTAATTTTTGCATATAAAACCAATTTACTGTAGATTGATCCCATAGATATCTCTTCTTAAAAATAGTTGATCCTGGAAGAACAAAACATGAGGACGACCTGTTTCTTACAAAGACCAGAGCCTGTAACAAAGGCAGAAAGTTGCGTCAATGGGTCACAAAAACGTTTTCAAAAAAAATAGCTGTTCGGCAAAAATAAGGCCATGGATTTTACTGATTCCCGGCCTCTTGATGTTATTGTTCATTGATCTGTATCAAGTCAAACACTGGCAGACGGAAAAAGCCACAGAGCTTGATGCAACATTGAAACGCTTTAAAATACGCCTGGAAAATTCCCTGGCAGCAAGGTTTGATGCCCTGGAATCCCTGGCATCGTTGTTCATTTTGCATCCCCATACAACCGCCGAAGAGTTTGCGATTTTCGCCTCAAAGCTTTTAGAGTTTCATCCGCCCATCCGGGCCCTTCAATACGCGGATTCAAACACCCAGGTAACCTATGTATATCCTAAAAAAGGAAATAAAATAACAATAGACAAGCCCATGGTACTGCTCAATGATCCCAAGCGCGCTCCTTTTACGCGCAAGGCGATTGAAAATAAAAGTGCTGCGCTCCAGGGCCCCTTTGAGTTGCGTCAGCAAGGCAAAGGCCTGGTTGTAAGGTTTCCAATATTTAAAGGCGGCACCTTTACCGGTTTGGCCATCGGCGTCTATGACCTGGATATTCTCATTGAAGAAGCTGCGAAAAATCTGGATCTTCAAAAATTTGCATTCAGTCTCTTGGACCAAAATGGGAAAACGATATGGCGTTCCGGACAATTGGCCGCCGGCGATCAGGCAGAGCGCATTGCCGCTGCCGACACGTTTTGGATTGCGCATGGCAATCTGCTTGAAAAGTTGGCCCCGCCATTGTTACCCCGCCTGCTGATTTTGGGCTTTGGCGCAGGATTTGTGCTGACCGCCATTTTTTTCATCGGTTTTTTGCAGAAAAACAAAAAACAACTCGAAAAGCTTGTTGCCAAGCGAACAAATGAATTGAACAAAGCACAAGAAACCTATCGGTTGGCCATGGAAGCCACCTTGGATGGGATCTGGGACTGGAATGTCAAAACAGGCCAAGTGACCTACAATTCCAGCTGGCTGGCGATTCTTGGAGAAACAGAACTTGCGCCCGAATATCAATCCTGGGAATCCAAAATTCATCCAGAGGAAAAGCCCGATGTGTTATCCTGCCTCCAGGATCATCTGGCCGGGAAAACCTCCCAGTGGCAGATGGAGCATAGACTGAAAACCCGAACAGGGGAATGGAAATGGGTTCTGGGCAGAGGCCGGGTGGTTGAAACGTCATCCGGGGGAGAGGCGTTAAGGATGGTTGGAACTATGACCGATATCTCTGAGCGAAAAAAATTGGACGACAGATTCAAACAGATCCAGAAAATGGAGTCCATCGGAAACCTTGCCGGTGGCATTGCCCATGACTTTAACAATCTTTTGTGTCCCATTGTGGGAATGTCTGAAATGCTGCTGGAAGACCTGCCGGTTGACAGCCCTGAACACAGTGCTGCCCAGGAAATTTTCAGTGCCGGAAGACGAGGGGCGGATCTTGTCAAACAAATTCTTGCCTTCAGCCGCCAAAGTGAACATAAAGTGATTCCCGTCAGCATACAGACGATCCTAAAGGAGCTGTTAAAACTGAGCCGGGCAACGATTCCTTCTGATATTCAAATCATTGAAGAAATTGCCCCGGACTGCGGCATGGTGATGGCAGATCCCACCCAAATCCATCAGGTGGGCATGAATATCATTACCAACGCATTCCATGCCGTAGAATCGGAGGGTGGCACAATCACAGTCCGGTTAAAAGAAGTTTTCATAAAGCAAACCGAGCTATCTCCATCTATGCTCAAGCCGGGCAGATACGCCCAATTGAGTATTTCCGACACCGGACACGGTATGGCCAGGGAAACGATGGGCAAAATTTTCGACCCGTATTTTACAACCAAGGAACAGGGGAAAGGCACCGGACTTGGTCTGTCCATGGTTTACGGCATCATAAAAGAACACAACGCAGAGATTACGGTTGAAAGTGAGCTGGGCAAAGGCACTGTCTTTCACATATGGCTGCCCATCATGGAAGAAAAGGCAGCCCAGGAAAACAACGGAGGGGCAAAAGGCCTGCCCACCGGCAAAGAACACATCCTTTTAGTGGATGATGAAGAATCCGTAGCCAAACTTGAAGCCCAGGTGTTGAGCCGGTTGGGGTACGATGTCACATTTTATGTCAGCAGCCGGCAAGCCTTGGAAGCGTTTCGAAATAACAGCAATGGATTCGATTTGCTCATTACGGATATGACCATGCCGGAAGCCACAGGCGACCAGCTTGCCGGGGCAATCCTGTCGATCCGCCCTGACATGCCTATAATTATCTGTACAGGATTCAGCGAGCGCATCAATGAGGAACAGGCGAAACGCATCGGCGTAAAGGGGTTTTTAATGAAACCTGTTACCAAATCCGATATGGCCCTTATGGTTCGAAACGTACTGGATGGCACAAAGACAGCTTAACGGATCCGCCGCATCAAGTCTTTGGGGATAACGGCCATGAGCCCTAACCTGACATATCAAGAATCTCGTTTGTATGATATGGTGCCCGGATAACTTTCACAGTAAGGAATCCGTAATGCCAAACAAAAAAATAAACGTTAAAAAGGCATGGCAGCATGCAAAAAAACGATCCGAAAAAGCCAATACATCAAAAATTGAAACCCGCATTAAAGTTGGGGAATATAATCGGTTGAGCGTCCAAACCAGATCAGATTTTGGTGTCTATTTAAACGTCGGGGAAGACCGGGTGCTGCTGCCCAATAAATATGTACCAGAGGATCTGTCAATCGGTGATCGCCTCAATGTATTTGTGTACACGGATTCCGAAGATCGCCTGGTGGCAACCACATTAAAACCCGCAGGCGTGGTCGGTGACTTTGTTTTTTTAATTGCAAAAGATGTTGCCCCATCCGGCACATTCATGGACTGGGGACTGGAAAAGGATTTGCTGCTCCCGAAAAACGAGCAGCAGGATAAGCTCACGCCCGGAAAAAAATATTTAGTCAAAATCTGCCGGGATGACGACACACAACGGGTATACGGGACCACAAAAATCGCCGCCAATTGTGATAAAAACACAAGGAATCTGAAAGTCGGACAGCAGGTGGACTTGCTTGTCCACACGATTACCACCATTGGGATCATGGCCGTGGTTGACAAACGATATTATGGCATGATGTACCTGAATGAAACCTACCAGAAATTATTCATCGGGCACACCTGCAAAGGGTATGTCATGCGGCTGCGTGAAGATGGAAAAATTGACCTGACCATGAAACAACCCGGTCACTCATCGGTTCCCAAATCGGCGGAAGTCATTTTATACCGATTAAATAAATCCGGGGGCTTTATCCCCTGCCATGATAAAAGTTCCCCCGAAGAGATCCGCAAACGGTTTTCCATGAGCAAAAAAGAATTTAAACGGGCTGTGGGCAATCTGTATAAAAAAAGATTGATAGAACTAAAAAACAATGGGATTGGACTGGTAAAATAAAGCCGATACCCGGCGTTTTTTACGTCTAAAAAATTCCTGACAGACAGGTTTCATCAATTGAGCCCGGTTGCCACACCGGGTTCTCATCTTTATCCACAAGCTGTGCCCGGACGCCTTCAACATAGTCCGGATGGTTGATCATGAACTGCGCAGCCTTCAACTCTTCATGGAATACCGATTCCATGGTGTTTTTTTCATGGCTGCGCAGCAGGCAAAGGGTCAGTGCAAGCGCTGTTGGAGAATTTTCAGTAATTTTTTTTAATGCTGTTTCCTTCAGCTTTCTCTGCCCGCTGGATTCGGACACCAGGTTCAGTATCTCATTGACTGAATGTTTGCCTGAAAAACAAGTACGGACCCATTCATCCATGCCAGGGTTGGCACTGTATTGATCGTCCCTTAAAGACTTAAATGCGGAATAGAGTACCTGAACGGCCTTTGAGCGATCACCGGGAAGGTTTTGCGACACCTGTTCGAGATTTTTGATAAAATCAGCACGCATGTCACCCGGCAACAGATGGGATGCCAGGCCGAGGCGCAAACATTCAGCGCCGTGGAGCCTGTACCCTGTAAGCGCTAAAAATTCAGGATATCCAGCAGGACATTTGCCGAAGAGCCAGTTTGTGGCCCCGACATCAGGAAAAAAACCGATGCGGGTTTCCGGCATGGCCATACGGGTATTTTCAGTTGCGACAACCATATCTGCACCGGCTGCAAGCCCAAGTCCCCCTCCCATGGTGATGCCGTGGGCAAGCACGATGACGGGTTTCGGAAACTTGAAAATACGAAGATCCAGTTCATACTCTTCCCTGAAAAACGTCATAGCCCTGTCCGGTTCACCCTGTTTTACAGCATCATAGATGGCCTCGACATCTCCGCCCGCACAAAATCCTTTGTCGCCCGTTCCGTTGAATAAAACCAAGCTGACCGAGGGTGATGATTCCGCCTCATCCAGGGCGGCCTGTATGAGGCGTACCATTTCAAGATCCAGACTGTTGATCACGTTGGGCCGGTTCAGTGTAATACTCAGCATTTGACTGTTCAGGCTGGTTATAACGCTTCTGTGTTCCATCAATCCCGGCTCCTTGATTTTATCAGCCATGGGCTGACCTTATTTTAATCGAAGTTCGGTCCACAACAACAATTGAAATATCCCTATAGAGAAACGAATAGACAGCCGGGACGAATTCATCCCGGCTGTTGAACTGATTATGAACATTTTTCTGAGTCATCATCCTTGTCCTTATCATAGGTATGTACCTCAGACGTGTTTATGGACATTTTGTCCATGGTATGCTGCCGTTCTTCGTTTCTTTCTTTAACCATATCCTCACACTTTTTGTTTTCTGCCATTTCACTCACCTCCTTGAAGGGCGTATCGTTTTTTTCTCCTCCGGCCCTGCCGTCGTCACAGGGTTCTCTTGCCGATTCGTTGGGCCTGGCATGTTCAGCGAATTCAGGCGCCATGGTACAATTGTCAAGATCCGCCGGATCTTCCTGTGATTTTATTTTGTCTTTTTTCATAACGTCACCTCTTTGTTGTTAAGCATTTTTTGAAAAAAACCGGTCAGGTAAACGGGTTGGCAATATGCTGCTGGGTGGCTTTATCGATACTGACTTCAAAGGGCCTGCCGTAATAATCGTAAATCTGGGCCTCATATTCGATATTGATCGGTTTTTCCGGATCAAATTCCGGCCCGTTTTCAATGTCGGCTTTACCCAGGTCCATTTCAAATTCAGTACGCTCCCAACTGACGGATTGGGCCCACTTCAAAGGCAGCAGTACCTTTTTGCCACCGGGCAGCCAGTTCCGGGTATCGACGACGACATACCTCAGCGCCCAGGTTTTCTCATCCATGATAAACTCTTCCACATGACCGATATTGCCGTCATTGGCCTTGATATAATACCCCGTCACCTCTTTGAGTGATCTTAAGTGATTTTCAGCGTCTTCATCCAATTCCTCTTTTTGGGAATAGTGCATCGCTTCCGCAATTTCCTGGTCCATCGTGAATGGATAAGCAGCGGGCCCCCATAGTCCGGAATCGCCCCAATAGTAGGGAATGCCATAATACTGAGCCATTCTGCGTTCATGGGCCCTGGACACGGTCTCATCTTCAGACGGTGCAGGACATTTCTCGATCTGCTCTTCTGTGAGCTTCAAATAAATATTACGGGTCTTCCAGTCTTGTTTGGTGATTGACATAGGGGAAACCAGCACTTTTTTCCCGGTCAGCCATCCGCCGGTATCGGCCAGCATATGGCGAATGGTCCACCATCGGTCATCAAATAAAAAATCTTTGCAGGTACCGACAATCCGGTCCAAAGCACTCAGATGGTATCCTATTAATTCATTGGCACTTCTTAACATGTGTCACCTCATACGATTTATTATGTTAGATCTGGTTTTGATCGGCACTTTTTTACCCGGCGGGTCCTTGAGCGGCGGCATCTTCGGCGGCGGATCTTTCCTGGGAGGTTTCTCCGGTAACCTTGGGTCCGGCTGCGGTTCACGGTGAGGCGGATGTTCCATGGGAGGGTGGTCCGGAACCGGAATTTCCGGTAGCGGATCCTGGTTTTCTGCCGATACGCATTTTTCTGTATCTATAGATAAACGTGTCATCACATGCCTCCTTTCTTTTTGTCATATACGCTTGAACTTAAATTAAATTTAAGCATATACGCATCGATCAATAAATAGGGAAAACCCTGTAATTCCATACAAATAATCTGCATCCATAAACGACGACTACATGGAAAACAGCACTCGTTTTCCCCCACTCAGGTATGGCATCCCGTTCGATTCTTCAGCTGTTGCGGCCTGTTAAAATTCAACAGTTTAGTAATGATCCCCAAAAGGTACATGAATCTACATATCTCGGTAAGCCGGAATACATGAAAACCTCTATTTGAATATAAAGCGGATTATGATGGGATAAATGAATATAAAAACCCACAGAGACAAGGAGAAAAAAATGAAAAACAGACAAGAATATGAAGCCCACCTGGAAAGCTGGCTGGATAACTGGGACAAAAAAATCCAGACAGTGGCATCCGAAACAGATCATCCCTTACAGGAAAAGCTGGATGACATGAAAATTGTACACCAGGATATCCGGGGGAAACTCGACGAGATGAAACAAAGCGACGACAATCACTGGGAGGATATGCGCGCAAGGGTAGACAAAATCATGGGACATATCGATACCTCCTTCCGGGAAAGCCTGGCCTATTTCCACTGATAACATAAAGCATGATCCCCATTATCACCCTGCTCATTGTTTTGTTTATTTCGATTCTTCTGACCCGGATTGCCACCGTAGCCCTGACCCATACCGGGCTGTCCAGAGAATCAGCAAAATTCCAGGCCAGGTCTGCGTTCACCGGGGTTGGGTTCACCACATCCGAATCGGAAAAAGTGGTCAATCACCCAACCCGGCGAAAAATTCTGCTGCTGCTCATGCTTTTGGGCAATGCGGGGGTGGTCACGGCATTGTCCGCCCTCATTGTTTCGCTTATGAATCTGGAACATTCAAAATCCCTGTTCTGGCAGCTGATGCTCCTGGTGTCCGGACTGCTGCTTCTCTGGAGCCTGGCCAACAGCAAATGGGTGGACCGGCGGCTGTCAGCGGTGATATCCAGGGCTTTGGATACGTATACCCGGATATCGGTACAGGACTATGCAGGGCTCCTCCATCTGGCAGGAGACTACCAGATAACAGAATTGACCGTCATGCCCGGCGACTGGATCGCAGGCAAAACACTGGCCGAGGCCAGACTCAGAACGGAAGGGATCATGGTGTTGGGCATTACCCGGGAAAACGGTAATTACATCGGTGCCCCTGACGGGAACACACCGATCAAAAAAAACGACCGGATGGTAATCTATGGCCGGACAGCCGCCATACGGGACCTGGACCAGCGCAGCAAGGGGATCATGGGGGACCGCGATCACATCAAGAAAACCCACGAACAGATCATGATCCGTGAACAGGAAAAAGCAAAGGATGATTCCCAAGCGTCTTAAAAAGGAAACCGACGATGCTGACTACCATTAGAATCAAACAAGGATTTCTAAGATGAAAAACAACCACACTATAAGATATATCCTCATCCCTTTAATGATTTTTCTGGGGATATTATGGTCGTTCAATTCAGCGGTATCCCAAAAACCGCCCTACCCCAATGCCCAATTCATCACCACAGCCCAATGGCTGCACAGGCACCTGAATGACAAGGGCCTGATCGTTGTGGATGTACGCTCCGGGGATCATTTTGACGGCAACCTTATTCCCGGTGCGGTCCATATGCCGTGGTCCGATTTCAGGTACAACGACCTGGACAATAATCTGGCCTCCACTTTTGTGGGGATCCGCCAGGCCCGAAAAATACTCGGACATGCCGGCATTACAAGATCAGACACCGTCATTCTCTATGATTCCGTTGAACGGGACGGCGGTGCCACGGCATCCTACGTTTTCTGGGTGCTGGATATGCTGGGCCATCAAAACAAAAAGATGCTGGAGCGCGGGATTGATGCCTGGGCAGAGAACGGATATGACCGGGTCACCACAGCAAGACAGCCGGTACAGCTTCTCTATCAGGCAGGTTTAGATGAGATTAGAAAAAACGCCTTAATTGACGGCAATTTTGTATACCGGCAGCTGGACGATCCCTTCTACCAGGTCGTGGACGTCCGATCCCCCAAAGAGTATCTTGGCAAAGCCAGCACCAAAGGGCTGGACGGTACGCCGCTGAAACTGGGGCATATTCCCACCGCAGTGAATATCAATTATACCGGTGCATGGACGAATCCGGAAAAAAAGGGCATCAAATCCTATGCGGAACTCCAGAAGCTGTACAAGGGTATTGATCCGTCAAAAGGCATCATTGTCTACTGCAATTCGGGGCGGCGCAGTTCATTTTCATACTATATTTTTCGGCTCATGGGATTTGAAAACGTGTTCGCCTATGAGGCGTCCTGGAAGGAGTGGGGAGATCCAGACCATTTTTTCCCGGTTGAAACCAACGCAAACAAATTAACCGCCAACACGCTTCCCGGCGTCTCAACAAAGGTATCCGCCCAACAATCTTCAGCGAAAAATGATGATTCCCCAACAGACGCCAATGCGCCGGATAGCGGATACATCTCCTGCGGAGGATAAGAAATGGAAAACCGTCCACCTGAATCACCCTATTGGAAATGGCTCCCGGCATCCTTTGCCCTGGCCGGAATTATTGTTTTTATCTTTGCCACATTTGGCCCGCCGGCATCGTCCAGCGGGTTTGTCTGCATGGTCAAAGGGATAATTGAGCCCTTTGCTCCGGGGTATGTGGCATCCAAATCCCATTATGCCATGCTGCCAGGAGCAGGGTCGTGGCTCTTTGCCTTTGTGGTAGGCATGGCCGCAGGGGGCTTTATAGCCGGTCGGACATTTCCTCTGCCGGTCAAGGATATTCCGGAAACCTGGCTCATACGTTTCGGCAAAAGCCGGATCAAACGATTTGCCGCCGCATTTGCAGGCGGATTCATAATCCTTTTTGCCGCCAGACTTGCCGGCGGATGCACCCTGGGACTGTTTATATCCGGCTCCACACAACTCGCCCTGAGCGGTCTTTACTTTGGTGTACTGATATTTGTATCCGCCATGCTGACCGCCCATTTTATCCATGTTAAAACAGGAAAGGGGAAAAAATGACGACGCAAATATGGCTGGGACTTTTCGCCGGTACGGCATTCGGTTTCGTGGTCCAGCGCATCGGCGCAACGGATCCGAACAAAATGACCCGGGCCCATCTCATGGTTGAAGCCGATATCCCTAAATTCATGCTGATGGCAGTCATTCTTTCCGCATTCGGCTTGACCGGACTTCTGGCGGTCAATGCAGGTAAAACCGTAATCTTGCCCATAACACTTGGTGCCACAACCATTGCAGGCCTGTTGTTCGGGGTGGGATGGGGGCTGTG
>Ga0193955_1000791_pt1 | contig 16542 bp, 16 predicted proteins | sample BB_6_MG_FD_140343 | JGI IMG/M metagenome (GOLD analysis project Ga0193955, IMG submission 140343) | Microbial mat bacterial communities from the Broadkill River, Lewes, Delaware, United States - BB_6_MG | ecosystem: Environmental > Aquatic > Freshwater > River > Microbial mats | place: USA... | reverse complement strand
TTTACAGCAGCATCCACTTCTATTTGGCCCGCCTCATGCACCATACCAATGAGACTGTTATCCACAGGGCTGCGGTTTTCAAAGGTCTTGCCGTTCACCGATGCGGTGTATTCACCGTTGATAAAATGTCTGAATTCTTTCATGTTGTTCTCTCATTACTGGCAACCCAGTATCAACAGCAGGCAAACGAAGGGGAGGTAAGCCTGCTGTCGATCTCAATTAGGTTAAGGCCGTCAGGAAGCGCTCATTTAATTGACGATCGTGATAAAAGATTGCTTTGCCTAAGGAGTCTGTTGTCCACGTCACTGGCTCATGATCAGGGTAGTGATAATCACCTCCACAGAAGACTTCTGAGCGGTTTCCCGATGGATCAAAGAAGTAGATCGTTTTGCCATGGGTCAAACCATGTCGTGTAGGGCCGATATCGATGGATGTATCCGTCATTGAAATCAGATCCGCTGCGCGCAGCACATCCTCCCAAGTTTCCAGGTAGAAAGAGGCATGGTGGAACTTGTTTTTTTCTGGATGTTTTATAAACGCGACATCGTGAGCTTTCATTGAAGCGGTTAAAAACTGCGCTACTCGCGTATTATTTTCATCCAGCACTTGCTCTGCCAAATCAAAACCCAATACGTCAGTAAAGAGTTTCAAAGTCCCATCTAGGTCATCGCCGTAGAGCAAGCAGTGATCAAAGCGTGTTGCCTTGATGCCGGTTAAGCCCCGCGGCCAAGCCTCTGGGTTGGTTGGAGCAAGGCCCCATTTTCCGGTTTGCTCTTTTGTCGCATATATTTCGAAGTGATGCCCTGTTGGTGAATCAAAGCGTACTCGACGACCGCACCCCTTTAGCTCACCCGCAGGAATGTCTTCGACCTGGCAGCCAAACGCGATCAACTCTTCCCGTAATTGGTCCACAACAGCCTCGCTGACACATTTGTAACCGGTAAAGTCCATGCCCGGTGTATCAGACTCCCTTAGGACAACCGAGAATTTATCCACCTCTGTCCACCCTTTCAGATAGACGCGTCCTTGATCATCTCGATCCATCTCGATGAGTCCTAAAAGATCTCGGTAGTGTTTCAATGCCTCATCCATATCCAAGACCCGAATCTGGATATGACCAGGTCTCATTACGCCTTTTTTCATTGTTCCATCCTCTTCTTATTCTTCACGATAAGGGTGTGTTTCTTTCTTTAACTCAAAGTGATCCGATTCAATACACAAATCACCCATAGGTATCACGCGGCACGCTAATGCGTACCCCTCCTGCATCTCTTCTTCTGACACATGGGCACGGCTCATGCGCTTCGTGCTGTAAGCTCCTTTGACGATGCGGACTTTGCACATGCCGCACCCTCCCCCTCGGCAACCGATATTGATTGCTTGGCAACCAACCTTTTCCATCCCCTGAAGCAACCCTTGTCCAGGTGGGCAATGGAAGCTCTCTTTGCGGTTAACAACGAAGATTTCATAGGTTTTCATGCACACCTCAGATTCGTTTGAACAAAGCTGAGCGAGTTTGATCTTCAACGCCATCGGCCGCTGTTAGAAACCGTTCCATATGGATATCGCGTTCAAACAAGCGCCCTTGCATCAAGGTAGTAATCGCGGCATCAATCATGGGAGGGGGCCCACAGAGGTAAGCTTTATGACCCGAAAAGCGATTATCGAAGTAGCTCATCGCTGCTTCATGCACATAACCGGTAAATCCATCCCACTGATCACCCGCTTCTGGTGCATTTAACGCAGGAATATAGTGGAAATTGCTATATTCAGCCGCTAGCGCTTCAAAGAGGTTTCGGTTATATAGTTCCGAAACGTTGCGTGCTCCTTGAAAGAGATAAATTTGTCGCTGATCCCCCTCCTCTAACAAGTCAAGAATCATTGATTGCGGGCTGGAGAGGCCGGAGCCTCCGGCAATAAAAATCGCATCCTGCTCATCGGACTTGCGTACAAAAAACTGCCCGTACGGGCCGCTAATATCTAACGTATCACCCACCACTAGCTTATTGTGTAACCAGGAGGTACCCGCTCCTTCTGGCACTAAACGCACATGCAACTCCAGCTGTTTATTGTCGGAAGGCTTATTAGCAATGGAGAAAGCTCGCACGCCTTCAACGCCGGGAATACGAAGGTTGATATACTGGCCCGCTTGAAATTCCATCTCTTCATCCAATGAAAACCAGATTCCCTTGATGGTGGGCGACAGATCTTTTATCTCAGTAACCGTGCCTACAAAGTCCATAACGGGATAACCCGCAAAATCCGGATCGACATCGATATCAGCCTCAATCACCAAATCTGACTCAGGAATAGCGCAACACGCCAGTACTTTGCCCTCCTCCCGCTCCATATCCATCAATGCGAAAGGAGAGGCATTACCAATATCAACATCTCCCTCTACAACCTGTACCTTGCACGTTGCACAGGTCCCGTGACCGCAAGCGAAGGGTAACCAGACACCTTGGCGTAGTGCCGCGTCAAGCAAGGTCTGCCCCTCTTCGACTTCTATAATGTCACCGGTAGGTTCCACTGTGACTTCAAAGCTCATAGTCGACTCCTTAGACGCCAGCGCCGGCGAATCCTTTAAGCTCAGGGGTACAAAAGCGCAGTACGGATTTGTGACCGATGCCTTGAGCTTGCAACGACTGATTAAAATCAGGTGCAAAAGGAAGTCCATCCAACAGCCATGTTGCTTTTTTCAAATCAACTTTTGACCACTCGGGGTGCAGGCTGAATGCCTCAGGCATGACATCATTAGCTAATGCTTCAAATGGCATCTCTGGCGGTAACGGATACGCAAAAGGCGCACAAAACATTAAGTGGTGATCCCACCCCACATAAACCACTTGGTTGCCATGGAAATTTTCCAGCCTATCTTTCATATCGCCTCTATAGTCCGGCGTAATTGCTTTAACTGGCATATTTTTGTCCTATCACTGAGGGGCGTCGGGCGCCCCAATGGTTATTCTTATTAGGCGACACCTTTCCACGCATTCCAGCGTTTCTCATCGGGCGAGTCTTTCATGTCCATATTGTCCGCGCCCAAGTTCATGCGGTAATACTCGCTGAGGATTTCCTCAACGCCTGGGCCTCCACAATTACCTTGGAAAATCTGATGTACAGGCAGCCAAGACTGGATATATTTTTCCGGCTCATCATCGAAGATGTCCTTACACCCGTCTGAACAGAAGTGATACTTGTTATCTTGATAGTCAGAACTTCGATAAGCCGTTAGCGTTGGATCATCCATCTCGGTAAACAGCATAGGAATCTGGCAAGTGGTACATAGCTGCGGCAATGCCTTGGTATAGAAGCGCTCACCTTTTGCCTCCATCTCTTTAGCGAGTTCCCAGCGCGGGCGATAGTACTTATCAAACGTATCGGGGTATTTCTCACTTAACCAGTCCAGCTCTTGGTCTGTAGGAATCCATGTATGGAATCCCGCCGCGTGACCGTGGGTATAGAAAGTCCACCATGCTTGGTGAGAGATATGCTCTTTCTCTTTTTCGATAATATCGGCGTACTTCGGCATACGGATGCCATAGCGGGCTAGGTCTTTAAATAAAGCACCACCGGCCTCTTCAAAGTACACTTCCCACGCCTCCTTCCAGGACATCACTTTATTAGGAAGCATGTAGTCCATCATCATCGCAACGATGGTTAATAAACGCGTTCCACGCCAGAACCACTTATCAATCCACTTTTGCACAATGGGTACATTGTCTTCATGCTGCTCAAGAAGGAACTTGATGACTTCCAACCCTAATGTCATGTGCCTAGCCTCATCTGACTGAGCAGAGAAACCGAAAGTTACGGTAGCCATATCACCATTGTGTGCAGCACCCGACATAAATGGCACAAACAGTAGATTGGTCAGTACATATTCAAAACTAAATCCAATGGCCACCATGAATTCAAACGGGCCAGCGCTGCGAGCATCATTAAAGAAGGATTTAGGAACGGAGAGATACCAAACGCGATCATGCATATGCGGCCATTCCTGCAGTCCATCAAAGAACTTGTTGTAATGGCTCATTGCGTGAATCTGTGTCTGAACATGACGCAGTTCATCGATAGATTGCATTTGGCAGGCTACTCGTGCCCCAACACCACCAAACTGGCGCCCCGTATGGGCAAACCCCTGAAAAGCCTGATACTCTAAAGGCGAGACACCTGTCAGGAAGATCTTCAATGCATTGATATAACGCGGATCAGTGACATTAAGATGGCCGTTATTTTGGGAAAAGGCATCAAAAATAGCGTAAAGCTTCTTCTCTTTTTCCGCTTGGTATTTCCAATAAGAATCCATCGTTAAACGAAACGGATCTTCCCATTTAGACCAGTCCGTAATTTTAATGCCTTCAAACTCTTCGTAAGGAAACGCCTCTTTACGATCTTGGTAAGAAAACTCCCAATCCAAGTCGCGGGTTAAAAGACGATATTTATCTTTAAGGTTTAGTTTTTTAGCTGCCATGGGGTTACCTTTTTATTATGTGTTCCACGTCAGACTGAGCTGATCGTCATCTTCGTCAACATGTCCGCCTAACGTAATGAGGTTCAGGTGTAACTCCTGTACGTCCCAATCACGTCCTAGCTTTTCCTCAACGGTTTCCCGCTTCACCACGAGATGCCCTTCATTTTCAATGCGAATCATCGCGGGCATATGGATCACGGTTGCATCAGGATTATCATCTTCGATCGCTTCAACGATGTAGCGGGACAGATCATTGTCTTGTAGTGCGATATATACTTTTGACATAGGTGAATTCCTTATTGTTCTAGCCCAGCTTTCTTCAGACGCTTATCCAGTACACTTAAAGCCTGCTCTAGCGCCTCGCCATTTAGCATCTCCTTGGCAACGGGAGATAGTGCCTCGGCGGCCTTGCCTCGCCATTTATCAGCCCAACCGCTGATCAAAACTTTATTTGCCTCACTCGCAACCGCCGTTTTCAAAACACTGTCACTCCATCGAGTAACCTCTTTGCTCCACTCCTGCATAAACTCCGTTAACATGGCGATATCCTGACCTCCATGGGCAACCAACCACTGATCGAACTGGTTAAAAAACAGGTCATATATCAAGGTGTCGATAACAACATCCTGTGCAACAAACAGCTCGAACCAATCTTTGGTCACCAGTGTTTCTTCGCACAACGCTCTAACGCCCTGCCACACGGGGTCGCTCATCCAACACGCTTTCGCTTCACTTAGAGAGTCACCGGTATTGCCATCGAGAATCAGGCCAATTCGGGAGAGATACTGAGCATTGCCTAGTCGATCCATGCCATCAAACAACAACGCTTGTGTCATTGCAGTGCCATAGCCATTAGCCGTGCCATAGAGGTTGTTTAAGTTGGCTGTATGCTCAACGTGACGCAGAGGAATCAGGTAACGAATAACTTTTTCACGCACATCTTCGCCTAACGAGACTGCCAAGTTACGCTTCTCAAAGAAGGCATAGCTGTTTTCGGCCACTTCCTGCATACGAGCACGCTGCTGAACATAAGTGCCGTAGTAAAATTGACGAGGGTCTTTAAACGCATACCAGTCTTCCATAATGACAGCCGTCCGACGGCTATCATTCAGTTCAAATTCTGGTTGCCACAAAGGCTTATAATGAAAATTCGTTTCTGACTGAACGTCGTAGGTAGCTTCCTGGTAGCGAGTCGCAGGCTTATCCCCGAAACGACGCTCAATATGGGCAAAGGTGTTTCTTACCGGCTCTAACGTTGCCGTTTTTATCTCGATAGTCATTGAACTACCCCAATAGTTTGTTTTTATTCAAGAGGTTATTGGTGATCGTGATTGCGTGACATCAAAGTGTTATAGCCATAACGCCACTTCTCCATGTCCGCATCGACCTCAGCCATCTGCGCATCGGTCATGAAAAGAACATGATTGTTTCGACAAAAATCATCAAAGACGCTTTGTGGCATGATGAGCTCAACAAACAAGCCTGGGTCACCAATGGCGAAGTCAAATTCCACAAATCGAGCCCCTTCTGGACTGCGAATTCGGACGAACTTTTTAAACTCAGGCATACCATCTGAGCTTTTGCTATGTAGCGGGACAACCTGGCCCTTTTTATTCTGTTGAGAAGGCGACATATTGCTGACCTGTTTTTGTTTTTATAGTGACCAAGGTTTAGCAATGGGTGTGCCAGCGAAAGAAAACAGTCAGACGGCTATATAATTAAGTCTTTAAAAACAGAAACTTAGATAAGAATAAAAATAAAAAATCAAACTAAACCCTGCAAAGTATTCCGATAAACTACCCCCAACTTTCTTGATGATATGGTGAAAAAATACAGATCAATTCACGATTTGATGATCTAGTCTTGCGAGAGCATTCATCAAATATATACTTTCGTCTTACCCTTAGCTTAGGCTACTTCCATTCCTGTCCAGAATGGTTCATTAATAAAAAAGGGTGCCCTAAGGGGTTTTCAAAATCAGCGCCGGTATAAAAAAAACAATGGCTAATCCACATGATTTGAAGTTTCCAGCTTTTGGAGACCTGCTGTCTAAGATTCGTTTTGAAAGTGATCAAGGAAAAATATGGCTCGATGAGCAACGTATGATTCTTGTTCATTCCAGCGTGATGGGTTTGCTCAGAAAGGAGCTAGTTGAAACTTTCGGCATTGAGCGTACCAAGGGTTTTTTAATGCGATTCGGCTATCACACAGGTTGGAAAGATGCCGAACTTGCTCACAAGTTAAGACCGAATATATCAACAGATGAAGCCTTTTTTGTTGGCCCCCAACTGCATGGCATCAAAGGGATGGTGAATGTTAAGCCCATTGACCTCAATTTTGACGTAAATAAAGGCACGTTCTACGGAGAATTCAGCTGGTTCGACTCTTATGAGGCAGAAGACCATGTGCAAAATTTCGGTCTTTCAGAGGACCCAATTTGCTGGACATTGATCGGATATGCTAGCGGATACACCACTTATTACATGGGCAAAACTATCGTATTTAAAGAGGTCGAATGCGCAGGCTGTGGTGAACCTAATTGTCGTATTATCGGCAAACCAGCAGAAGAATGGGAAGACCATGCTGAACTAGAACGCTTCATGCTCCCAGACCCCATTGCCGATGAACTTTTCTCTTTGCAATCTCAACTACAAACACTAAGAGAAAACTACCGTGATAGCAGCGCAGAGGAGGATCTTCCGTTTAATTCAGTTGGCCGCTCGGGAGGATTTAAAAATGTTTGCCAACTCATACGTAAAGCCTCCAGCAGCAAAATCACCGTCTTGTTGCAAGGCGAAACAGGTGTAGGAAAAGAGGTTATTGCACGGGATCTTCATTTAAACTCAGATCGCGCAGATAAACCATTTGTTGCGGTTAACTGCGCGTGTATCTCTCCAGATCTAATTGAAGCGGAACTATTTGGTGTAGAGAAAGGCGCATTCACCGGTGCAACTCAATCCCGAGAGGGACGCTTTGAGCGTGCTCATGGCGGCACTATCTTCCTAGATGAAGTCGTTGAACTCTCGCCAAGAGCTCAGGCATCCTTACTTCGTGTACTGCAAGAGAGCGAGTTAGAGCGCGTAGGCGATACCCGCACACGAAGAATCGATGTTAGAGTGGTTGCAGCAACGAATGAAGACCTTGAAGAAGCCGTACAACAAGGGAAATTTCGGGCAGACCTTTTCTATCGGCTTAATGTGTATCCAGTGTATATTCCGCCATTAAGGGAAAGAACCGAAGATATCCCCCTGCTCATTAACCACTTTTTAGAGAAGTATCACACGCTCTACAACAAACGGACTATCGGGGTATCAGATATGGCGATGCAAGCCCTGATGAATTACAAGTGGCCCGGCAATATCCGTGAGTTAGAGAACATGATTGAACGTGGCATTATCCTTACCGACAATAACCACCAGATTGAGCTTTCAAGCTTTTTCCCCTCCCTTAAAGAGCCTAGTCACCCATTAAATGTTATTAATAACCAAGGCCAACTGGCACATATAAACACCTCGGAACCAGATAATGAAGATTGGCTGGAGCAACTGCTCGGCGAGAACTTTTCACTCGAAGAGTTAGAACAAAAAATTCTCCTGCGTGCCATGGAAAAAGCAAATGGCAATGTTGCTCATGCGGCGCGCAGGTTAGGATTAACTCGCCCTCAACTAGCTTATCGCCTTAAAAAGCGAGAGGAGTGAAATTGAAGCTTTCCAGAGCAATAGAAAATACGTAAAATATTGATTACTAAGACCTCCCTGTAGTTCAACCGGATAGAACGAGGCCCTCCTAAGGCTTAAATCGGGGTTCGAGTCCCTGCGGGGAGGCCATTTTTAGCGTAGCAACGGGCCAAAGCTCCCATCGGGTAAGACCTCTGGGGACATACCCGACAACTTTTCTAGTAACAAGTACTTTTGTTTTTCCGCTTCGGATAAATTCATTCTAGTGGTTAGTCTGAGATAACGCTCAACCATCTTGATACGCTCCTCTCTTCTGGCTGACTGCGAGCGCGTGGACTCCAAAAAAAGCTGAGCCAGATTCAGTAGCGCTTTTGCATTCTTTGGATCATGCTCAATTGCCAACCCAAAATATCGGATAGCTTGTGGAACCTTCTCAGCCATATAATGCTTAACGCCCAAGCGATTCACTCGCTCACTCATTTCTGGATCATGAATCTGGCGTTTTTGCACAACATCAACTGCCTCCTCTTGGAGCATAGGTAACTGATCCCCAGTGACTTCCAACAGCGCTCTTTTAATATTCGCCTCTTCTCCCAGTACTTTTGCTTGCCGCTCTGCTTCTTGCAGATAACGGTTTGCATCATCCGTTTCACCTAGGTCACGACTAAGTTGGCTCTTCAATAAAGCCGATTTAAATTTTAAGGTCTTGTCCTTCGGAAACTGAAATGAGGCATGATTCAGTATCTCATCGAATTGATTTCTAAGAACAATTTGGTCTCTCTCCGAAGCGCCCTCCATTTCCAGACGACGAACATTAGCGAGTTTTAGATAGGGGTCGGCTGAACGATAGCAGCTTTCTTTACCCAAGGAGATTGATTTGCGATAGGCAGACTCTGCTAGTGGCAAAGTTTTCGTATAAACGGCCACACGGCCAAGCTCCATGTGGCGCAAAAGGCTCAAGGGAGACTTTTTAGTAGCAGAGTGTAGCGCTTCTTGGGCGGGAACAAGCTCCCCTTGTCGCTCTAGGACATCCGCTAACAAATCGTAGGCAGACATCAGTAGAGGATATTTTTCTATAATATCTGTCAGTAATATTTTTGCTTCATCCAAGCGGCCCTGACCAATATATGCCTCAGCCAACGCGATACCGCTTTCTTTCTCATTGAAATGTTTGAAGCGATACTTGAAAAAGTGCTCCGCCTCATCAAAGCGATTCATCTGCAACAACAAACGGCCTTTGATACGCTGAACATAATCATAGTTTCCGCCAGAAAGCTCAACTTGGTCACACAATTTTACAGCTTTATCCAACTGCCCACGGCTGACAGCTTCATCCACGGCCGCCAAGGCTTCCTTTCTATACATCAAAAGATCTAACCTAGCTTTTAACTCTTCCATGGTGAAGGGTTTAGTAATAACTGCATCCGGTTTGCTTTCTAAAGCATGCAGGATTATCTCTTGGGAGGAATCACTTGTCATAAACACCCAACAGGCACCGGGCTTGATATAACCACGGTAACGAGACTCCTCCAGTAGCTGAATCCCTGAGAGGCTATCACTGCTATTATGCCCAAGCAAAACAATATCAAAGACTTCTTCTCGAATCAGATCTAAAACCTGCTCATTGATAGTGACGGCTTCAATATTAGATACACCTAGCTGTCGAAGCATATATACAACAGTCGAGCGCATATTGCCGCTACTTTCGATAAGCAAAACCCTTTTGTTGGCGTAATCTATTTTTAACTCTGACACTCAGCGTGAAGCCCTTATGAGGAAAAACGTAATAGAGTCCTCAGTATAAAAGTCATTGGCCGACGGGGGAAGCAATCTTCATAGGAAACAACTAGGTAAAAAAAAACACCGGCGAGGGTGAACGCGCGGTGTTTAATACAGTTCTATGCTGTCAGGTCATACTATCTTTCCGGGAGGATCTCACCATGATTCAGATCAAGCAAAATGAACTCTTTACCTTACTTAGACCTTCGACTAAGCAGTTCTATCGTGTATTTTCCAGTACACTGGAGAAAAAATATAATCAGAGTTGAAAGGGATTATGGCTACAACTTTTATCACCCATGATGATTGTGGACTTCACAATATGGGCCCGGAACATCCTGAAAGCCCAATACGTTTATTAGCAATTCGAAAAGTCCTTGAGCGCACCGGGCTGATTCAACAACTTGAAAAGTTGGAATCAGTTCATGTGACGTCTGAGCAGATTGCTATGGCTCATGCTTCCCTTCACCAGAAGCGCTTAGAAATGAAGCTTCCTTCCGAAGGGGTCGTCTATACCGATGAAGATACCGCGCTTTGCCCAGACTCACTCCATGCGGCAAGTTTAGCGGCAGGGTCGGCGATTCTCGCAACGAACCGAGTGCTCGCCGGTAAGACCAATAATGCTTTTTGCGCAGTACGACCACCAGGGCATCATGCCGAGCATAATGCTCCTATGGGCTTTTGCTTTTTTAACAACGTCGCCATTGGTGCAATGCAAGCCTTGCAGCACCCTGATATCAACCGCGTTGCTATTGTTGACTTCGACGTTCATCACTGCAATGGAACGGTAGATATCTTTAAAGATATGCCTGAAGTTATGGTTTGCTCTACCTTCCAACACCCTTATTATCCTGAGCGCTATACCGATATCAAGCGGCCTAACATTATCAACTGCCCTATGCCAGCTTACAGTGAAAGTGCCTTTTTCAGAAACATGGTTGAAACCAATTGGCTACCAGCCTTGCAGAACCATAAGCCTGATATGCTCTTTATCTCTGCAGGATTTGATGCTCACCATGAAGACCCAATGGCAGATATAAACCTGAATGAAGATGACTACCGCTGGGTAACAAAATTATTAATGGATGTAGCAAGGGTTTACTCCCAAGGGCGTATCGTTTCCGTGTTAGAAGGAGGATATAACCCAGTCTCATTAGCGTTTAGTGTAGAAGCTCATATCGAAACACTAGCAGGCTACTGAAACAGTAATTTTATCGAAAAAAAAGGCCGCTCATTGAGCAGCCTTTTTTATTGGTTTGTATTTGCTAGTTAGCCAACAAACTTGATCATTACGCCTGCGGCCACAGCTGAACCGATAACACCGGCAACGTTGGGCCCCATCGCGTGCATCAACAAGAAGTTCTGGGAGTTCGCTTCCAAACCTAACTTGTTAGAAACACGTGCCGCCATAGGTACCGCAGATACACCCGCAGAACCGATCAACGGGTTAATCGAGTTGCCGCCCGCTAATTTGTTCATTAGCTTAGCCATCAGTACACCCATCGCTGTACCAATACCAAATGCAACAATACCTAGTACTAGAATACCAAGCGTCTGTACATCTAAGAACTTATCAGCGGATAGTTTTGATCCAACCGACAGACCCAAGAAGATAGTAACGATGTTGATCAATGCATTCTGAGCGGTATCGCTTAAACGATCAACCACTCCACATTCACGCATCAGGTTACCAAAGCAGAACATACCCAGTAGAGGGGCTGCATCAGGAAGCAACAACGCGACCAAAATCATCAAAGAGATAGGGAAAAGAATTTTCTCTGTCTTTGAGATATGGCGTAACTGCACCATTTTGATCTTACGTTCAGACTCAGTGGTCAACGCTCGCATAATAGGAGGCTGAATCAACGGAACCAACGCCATGTAGGAGTATGCCGCTACAGCAATCGCACCTAGTAACTGAGGTGCCAGCATGCTTGCAACATAAATAGCTGTAGGACCGTCCGCACCACCGATAATACCAATCGCTGCAGCGTCTTGGATACTGAAGTCCATGATGCCTAGTGTGGTTAGCGCAACAGCACCTAAGACGGTCGCAAAGATGCCAAACTGTGCAGCCGCACCTAAAAACAATGTCTTAGGATTAGCTAACAGTGGCCCGAAGTCCGTCATAGCACCTACGCCCATGAAAATGAGCAGAGGCGCAGCGCCTGAAGCAATAGCTACAGTATAGAAGTTATACAACATACCGTTGTTGTAACCCGCATCATTAGCAACCAAAGAAGCAGCGGCATGGGTTGATGCGTTGGATACATGATAAGCATGAACCAATTCATGGGGGTCTGCGCCAGATGTTCCAAGCACGGACGCCAAAGCCGACAACACTTCCGGTTTAGCAAAGTGTATAGCATTCTCTACAGCGGAGAATGCCATACCCGCTTCCGGAATATTTGCCATAATACCGCCGAACCCAATCGGCACCAGCAACAGCGGTTCAAAATTCTTACGGATAGCCAAAAATAGCAGCAGCAGACCCACAAGGATCATGACAAACTGCCCAGGCGATATGTTATATAAGCCTGAGGCGAACCAAAGATCTAGAAGCTTTTCCATTCAAATTGACCTCTTACGCTAGAGATAGCAGCGAATCGCCTACCTGAACAGCGTCACCTTCTTTCACGTCAACAGAAGTTACGGTACCTGCACGAGCTGCACGTACCTCAGTTTCCATCTTCATCGCTTCCAGAATAACCAGAACATCACCTTCCTGAATGGCCTGACCAACAGATACCTGAACTTTCCAGATATTACCAGCCAAAGGAGCAGGGACAGGTTCCCCTTGACCTACAGGTGCAGCAACAGGCGCAGCGGCAGCAGCCGGTGCAGCAGCAACAGCAGAGATATCTCCACCTTCTGCTACTTGAACAACATAATTCTGACCATTTACAGTGATTGTATAAACTTCTGGTCCAGTTTTCTTAGGTGCAGCCATAGCTTTCGCATCCTCCAGTGTAGGTGCAGGTTCAAACGCGTCTGGGTTGCCGCGATTTTCGAGGAATTTCAAACCAATTTGAGGGAATAGCGCGTACGTCAGTACATCGTCGATTTCATTTTCACCACCAACGAGAGAGATACCCTTCTCTGTTGCTAAATTACGCAACTCAGTGGTTAATTTCTCAACCTCAGGGTCTAGCAAATCGGCCGGGCGACATGTAATCGCCTCACCACCGTCTAGCACACGAGCCTGTAACTCCGCATTATAAGGAGCAGGTGCAGCGCCATATTCACCTTTCAAGACACCCTGAACTTCTTTCGAAATCGTCTTGTAACGCTCTCCCATCAGAACGTTAATAACGGCCTGAGTACCTACGATCTGGGAAGTTGGCGTTACTAGAGGTATCCAACCTAAATCTTCACGAACACGTGGGATTTCAGCTAATACGTCATCAAACTTATCGGATGCATTCTGCTCGCGAAGCTGACTTTCCATATTGGTCAACATGCCGCCAGGTACCTGAGCAATTAGAATACGGGAGTCAGTACCGCGCAGAGAGCCTTCAAATTTTGCATACTTCTTACGCACTTCACGGAAGTAAGCTGCGATCTCTTCCAGCTGTTCCAGATCCAGACCAGTATCACGATCTGTACCTTGTAAAGCTGCAACAACAGATTCAGTTGCCGTATGCCCATAGGTCATAGACATAGAGGAGATGGCCGTATCAACACGATCAATACCGGCTTCTACAGCTTTCAGAATTGTCATGTCAGACAGGCCAGAAGTCGCATGCGCATGAAGCTGCACTTCTAAATCCGTTTGCGCTTTCAGACGAGATACCAAGTCGAATGCATCGTAAGGCGTCAGAATACCCGACATATCCTTAATAGCGATAGATTCAGCACCCATATCTTCCAAGGTTTTCGCGTATTCAACCCACATATCTGTGGTATGAACAACACTCTTCGTAAAAGAGATTGTTCCTTGGGCATGCTTTCCAGTTGCCTTAACTGCTTTGATGGCAGTTTCTAGGTTACGGGGATCATTCATCGCATCAAAGATACGGAAAACATCAACACCGTTTTTAGCAGCGCGCTCAACAAACTTATTCACAACGTCATCAGCATAATGGCGATAACCCAAAAGGTTCTGGCCGCGTAATAACATTTGTTGACGCGTGTTAGGCATTGCCGCTTTTAATTCACGGATACGATCCCAAGGATCTTCGCCAATATAACGAATACAAGAGTCAAATGTAGCTCCGCCCCAGCTTTCTAGGGACCAGTAGCCTACTTTGTCTAATTTTTCTGCAATCGGTAGCATATCGTCGATACGCATACGGGTGGCAAAAAGAGACTGATGAGCATCTCGCAGAACTACGTCAGTAATTCCTAGCGGTTTCTTTGCATCGGACATGGGTAAAAGGCCTTCTGTCGATAATAGTGCACGAAATTTTGTAGTTACTTATCGTTTCTTATGAACGATATTTGTGAACAGCCGCTGACATAACAGCAACTAATTCATCGTTACCACCTTGTGCTACAGCAGCTGTCGCGACTCGCTGTGGCGCAGCTTTTGGCTGAGGCGCTGGTTCAAACTTTACAACAAGCTTTGACATAAAGTTCGTTACAAAAACCAGCAAGGTGAGGAACACAAAAACAAAGCCCATACCATAGACCATGAGGGAAAGGCCTTCTGATATCAGATTTTCCATCTGTGGCTGCTCCTAGTTGTTGATAGAAATATTGCTTTTCCTTAGATGACCGCCCGTTTTTTGAGAAAATCGGTAACAGTAAAATCCAAGTCTGCAACACTGGCATTAAACATTAAAAGCGATTCTGTAGCAACTTTGGCTTACTGTTATAGGTCAAAAAGCAGCCTGTTTAGGCCATTAGCATCATCAGCCAAATAGATCCATAAATCATATAGTTAGAAGAAAAAAGACCACAAAACCCAATAAAGTTATACTAAGGGACGGTATACCTTGATATTAGAATACCCTTTGTCCTGTAGATTTTGAGCATGTAACACGCTCATAACACCTTTATCACAGTATAAAAGGTACTCTTTCCCTTGGTCCCAAGCGCCTACCGCACTTTCAAGCTCATAGAAAGGCACGCAAACCACCTCACACCCTGGCATATTAAGCGGTTTCTTTTCCTGCTCGACGGGAGAGCGCACATCGACAATCACTTGATTTTCCGAGACTTTACTTAACGCTTCGATCTCAGTCTGAACGTTCAAGTTTTCTACAATCTCATCAATGATCAATACTTCAGCTTTGGCAATCACATTATCGAGTATATGGTCATCAAGCCCCTGCTCTTCTTCTAATACCCTTTCGATACGAGCACGTGTCGTCGGCTTATCGGAAATGACACCACAATATTCCGGGATTGTTTTGACGATATCAAAACATCCTAATTTTTTTGTGATATCAACGATATCTTGCTTATCCATAGTAATTAATGGACGCAAAACAAGCTTGTTTGTAGATTGATCAATCAGGGTTAGGTTCGGGATAGTCTGGCTAGATACCTGAGCAATACTTTCACCTGTTACGATGGCGTCGATTTTCATCAAATCAGCCACTTTTTCTGCAGCACGCATCATCTGGCGTTTTAAAACAACCCCCATATGAGAGTGATGAACATTCTGCAAAATATCACCAACAACCTCATCAAAAGGCACGGTAATAAACTTCACACGAGCAGAAGCGCCATACTGCTGCCACAAATGCAATGCAACTTGTTTCACACCAATCTCATGCGCCTTTCCTCCCAGATTAAAGAAAAGGAAGTGTGTTTTTGAGCCTCTGCGCATGGTCATATAGGAAGCAACCACCGAATCAAAGCCACCCGAAATAAGGGAGAGCACCGCCTCTTGCGAGCCTAACGGATACCCTCCTTGGCCTTTATGTAAACGCTCAACAACATAAAAGGTATCTTGATCAACTTCGATATCGACATATTCATCAGGCTTACGCACGTCAACACCAGCGGAATCAGAGTGCTCTAGCAACCCCCCTCCCACATATCGCTCAAGATCGATGGACGTGAAGTCGTGTTTACCTTTTCGCTTTACTCGTACTTTAAACGTTTTATCTTTCAGACGAGAGGCATAAAGCGGTAGTGTTTTTTCAAAGACATCCTGAAAGCTAACCAGCGGATACTCAGCCACCTCAATAAAGTGCGCTATTCCTGGAACTCGCGCCATCGTTTCACACAGTTCATCACGGTACTGCAAAGACTCTTGCGGCAATACCACTTCGACCTTATCCCAAAAGCCACTGACTTTGATATCTTCACTAATTCTTTTCAGCACGATCTGAAGATTGCTTTGTAGTCGCTGGATAAAACGGCGACGGACAGGACGACTTTTGATAGTAATTTCAGGAAACAGCTTAACGATAAATTTCATGAGGAGGACTTTGAGTTTATTGTGAGGGAAGCAAAGTTGATAACTTATGCTTTTTGTAAGGTGGCGCGCCCGGCACGATTCGAACGTGCGACCGCCTGGTTCGTAGCCAGGTACTCTATCCAGCTGAGCTACGGGCGCTAATAATCGTTAAAGAGATGGTGCGCCCGGCACGATTCGAACGTGCGACCGCCTGGTTCGTAGCCAGGTACTCTATCCAGCTGAGCTACGGGCGCGACACT
>Ga0193955_1000789_pt1 | contig 16559 bp, 13 predicted proteins | sample BB_6_MG_FD_140343 | JGI IMG/M metagenome (GOLD analysis project Ga0193955, IMG submission 140343) | Microbial mat bacterial communities from the Broadkill River, Lewes, Delaware, United States - BB_6_MG | ecosystem: Environmental > Aquatic > Freshwater > River > Microbial mats | place: USA... | reverse complement strand
GACTATCACCCTCCTCTACAGCATCGTTTGATTTTAAGATTAAATTTACTCATCCTGTTATTGGAGAGCAAGAGGAGAGCTTTGAACTAAGTAAAAGTGCTTTTGTCAATGATATTGCAAGAGCAAGAACTTTTGGTTTTGTGAAAGATATTCAATATCTTCAGAGTCAAAACTTAGCTTTGGGGGCAACACTCAAAAATGCTATTGGTTTAGATGAACATAAGATCCTCAATCCAGAAGGTCTACGATTTGAAAATGAATTTGTTCGACACAAGATATTAGATGCTTTAGGAGATTTGATGGTCTCTGGACATAATATATTGGGCTCATATAGTGCCTATGCAGGTAGTCATAAGCTGAATTATATGTTAACAAAAGCTCTTCTAGCTGATGCAAGTAATTATGAAATGGTTGCAGTCAAAAGGCTAAAAAGTAGGGAAATTGCAAAAAATTTCGCATAACAGTACCCTGCTTATTATCCCTCTCTCTTCTCCTCTCCTTTTAGGTGTATATCAAAACAACATTTTGGTAGAGACGCTTAAGAGTGATAAAAAAACTTCTGAGAGTTTACTCCCTTTGGTAGAGGATGTACTCCAAAGATATGAGCTAGACCGCATCATATATACGAGAGGTCCTGGGAGCTATATGGCTATCAAGCTCACTTATATTATGCTAAAAACTATAGAGTTAATCCAGAAGATACCTCTCTTTGGATGTAGTGCCTTTGAGTGTAATGGAGATAAACCTATCAAAGCAATAGGAAATCTCTATTTTATCAAAGAAAAAGAAACTATAATAACAAAAAAGTTACAAGAAAAAATTGAACAAGCATTTTGGCTTCCTAAAACTTTAGATGAGTTAAAACTAGACAAAGATGCTACGCCAGACTATAGCTTACCAGCTGTTTAAAAAAAAGGGGTTTTGTGTTTATAAGTGTACCAGCTACTAGTGCCAACCTTGAACCAGGGTTTGATAGTTTAGGACTTGCAATTGATCTTCGTAATGAGATTACTATCACACCTTCTCGTTTTTTGAGTATCTCTACACATGGAGAGGGAGCGACGAATCCAAAAATTAAAAAGAACACATTATTCTTAAATATTTTTAATGAAAATTATAAAAGATTGACGAATAAAGAGCCTATCTTTCGTTTTGAGTTTAATAATCGTATCCCAATATCTAGAGGATTAGGAAGTTCATCAGCTGTGATAGTAGCAGCCATCTCTGCATCATATGTAGCAGCAGGTGTCAAATACAACAAAAGGGAGATTCTCAATCGTGCTTTAACTTATGAAAATCATCCTGACAATATCACACCTGCTGTTATGGGTGGATTTAATGTCGCATGTGTAGAGGGGGATCGAGTCTATAGTAAAAAGAGGAGACTCCCAGAGATATTAAGAGCGGTGTTAGTAGTACCTGACAAGACCATCTCCACAGCGAAGTCTCGGACTATCCTGCCAAAGATGTACAAAAAAGAGGAGACAGTCTACTCTCTGTCGCGTGCAGCATTTATGACAGCACTTTTTATGAGTGAATCTTGGGATCTTTTGCGTGTTGCATCCAAAGATAGACTACACCAAAACCGTAGAATGAAAATGATGCCAGAGCTATTTGAAGTACAAAAGTTGGCACTTAGAAATGGTGCATTGATGAGTACACTTTCAGGGAGTGGTTCGACATTTTTTACTCTTTCTTATGCAGATGATGCAGAGAAGATAGCAACAATACTACAAAATAAGTTTCCTCAGTTTAGAGTTTTTAACAAGGCTCTTGATAATTATGGTGTTACAACAAAGAGTTAAACTCTTTTTGGGTATAATAGCAATGAATTCAGTAAACAAGCAACAACCAATACGAATGTGTCTATCATGTCGACAAAGAAAGTTGAGAAAATCAATGGTCAGACTAGAGCAAGAGGGGCAAGATATTTTTGCTTATCGAGGTCAGGGTAGAAGCTTTTACATCTGTCGTGAGTGCATCAATAATGAAAAAAAAATCAAAGGTTTAACGAAGCGTTTTAAACAAGATAGAGAACGGTTTATTAAGTTTTTAAAGGAGTTAGTGAAGAATGGATAAAGTTAAGATCCAAGAGATAGCAGCAGAAGCAGGTCTCTCTAATGCGGAACTATTGGGTAAAGCCAAAGAGTTAGGGTTTAATGTTAAGGTAGCCAATAGTTCTATTAGCATGGAAGAGGCAGGCATACTTGTAGATTATGCTATTAGTGGAACCCTTCCAAAAGGGTACAGAAAATCTGCTTCAAAATCTAAGATTACTATTGTTAAAAAAGCAAAAAAAGAAGATGTAAAAGTCGAGTCTCCAGAAAAGAAAATAGTTGAGACACCTGCTGAAAAAACAGTGGTAGTAGAAGAGACTTCTCCTAAAGTAGAAGAAGTTAAGGCAGAAGAGAGTGTGCAAGAGAGTACGAAGAAGCCTATCGAAGAGATAGTCGTCAAAGAAGAGCCTAAAGAAGTGGTCCTAGAAACTCCTGTAGTTGAAAAAGAGGTCAAAGAAAAAGTAGCAATAAAAGCTTCTCCTAAAAAGAGAAAAGGTATCACAGCTACAGCGAAAAAAAGTGCAAACGAAGAGGAAGACGAAGAGGGGAAACAACCTGTTAAACCTAGAAGAAAAGGTCTCTCTCGTGGGGGTATTACTATTGTCAGAAAAGCAAAACCTGCACCTGTCAAAAAAAGTATGCGTATGCCAGATGCCACACCTTTTCTTCCAAAGAAAAAGAAAACAAAAAAGATAGCAGAAGCAAAAGAGAGTGGCGAGAAGCTAGAGATAATGGGGAACAGAGATTTTGGTGGGAGCGATGAAGTCTATAATGATGCAGAAGTTGTTCTCTTAGACTTTTCAGACAAAAACATCTATGAAGAGATGAAACGTCAAGATGAGAGACGCAAAGCTGAACAAAAGAAGCGAGGTCCTCAAGCAAATACATTTAGACAACCACAAAAAAGATCTATCCGTAGAGGTGGTAAGAAGAAAAGATATACAAGACCTGAAGAGAATGGGGAGAAGATCACTGTGATAGAGATTCCTGAAAATGTAAGGGTTTATGAATTTGCTGAAAAAGTAGGTAGAAGTGTGGGTGAAGTCGTCAAGGTACTCTTCGCTCTTGGCACAATGGTAACAAAAAATGATTTCCTTGATAAAGATGATATTGAGATTTTATCTGAAGAGTTTGAAGTAGAAGTAACAACTATTAATCCATTGGATGCCCTTGACTATGCAGCAGCATATGATGCAGTAGAGGATCAAAACCTCCAAGAGAGACCACCAGTTATCACTATTATGGGACATGTTGACCATGGTAAAACATCACTTCTTGATAAGATTCGTTCTGCTAAAGTGGCAGATAAAGAAGCTGGAGGAATCACCCAACATGTTGGTGCATACCAAGTAGAAAAAAATGGTAAAAAGATTACATTTGTAGATACTCCAGGTCACGAGGCTTTTACAGAGATGCGCGCTAGAGGTGCTCAAGCTACTGATATTGTTATCATTGTTGTAGCAGCTGACGATGGTGTAAAACCACAAACTAGAGAAGCTATTTCCCATGTTAAAGCGGGAAAAGTTCCTATGATCGTGGCTATAAACAAGATAGATAAACCAAGTGCAAACCCTGAGATGGTTAAATCTCAACTAGCTGAAATGGATGTTTTGGCTGTAGACTGGGGTGGTGATACAGAATTTGTAAATGTTTCGGCACATACAGGAGAGGGTATAGATGATCTACTTGATGTCATCTTGATCCAATCTGAGATGATGGAACTCCAAGCAGACCCGACGCGTGAAGCAAAAGCTGTAGTTGTAGAGAGTTCTATAGAAAAAGGTTTTGGTCCTGTTGCCAATGTTATCATCCAAAATGGAACACTAAGAGTCGGAGATAATGTCATTATTGGAAATACTTTTGGTCGTGTGAGAACTATGCGTGTTGATGATGGTAGTAACAAAAAAGAGATAGGTCCAGGTACACCTGCCGCTATCATGGGACTCAGTGAAGTACCAGATGCTGGTGAGATACTTGTCGTTATGGAGAATGAAAGAGATGCAAGAGAGTTAGCACAAAAGCGTTCTGAATATGCCCGAGCAAAACAACTCTCAAAAAGTACTAAAGCAACTTTGGATGATTTGTCAGCTCTTATTGCAGAGGGACAACTCAAATCTTTACCAGTGATTATCAAAGCTGATGTTCATGGGTCACTCGAAGCTATCAAAGGTAGCTTAGAGAAGCTTAAAAATGAAGAGGTCAAGGTAAATGTTATTCACGAAGGTGTAGGTGGTGTAACAGAGAGTGATGTAACACTAGCAGATGCAAGTGAAAACTCTATTATCCTTGGATTCAATGTTCGACCGACAGGTGCAGTGAAGAAGAAAGCAAAAGAGTTAGGTGTAGAGATCAAATCATACTCTATCATCTATGACTTACTTGATGATGTCAAAGCACTTCTTGGTGGTATGATGAGTCCAGTTGTAAGTGAAGAGGTAACAGGTCAAGCTGAAGTCCGTGAAACATTTGCAGTAGCAAAAGTAGGAACAATCGCAGGTTCTAAAGTCATAGACGGATCGATAGTTCGTGGTAGTAGCGCTCGTCTTATCCGTGATGGTGTTGTTATCTATACGAGTAGCATCTCATCTCTCAAGAGATTTACAGAAGATGCTAGAGAGGTCAAGAATGGATATGAGTGTGGTATCATGCTAGACAAATATAATGATCTTAAAGCTGGTGATATTATTGAAACATTTAAAGATGTAGAGGAACAAGCTTCTCTATGACCCAAGAAGAGATAAAAAGACATCGAGTAGAATCTGTACTCAAGGAGATTATCCCTGAGGCACTTGCTACACTTGATGATAGTCGTATCAATGGTCTTTTAGTGACCGATGTAGTCTGTTCAAAAGGTAGAAGTGATGCTAAAGTATATTTAGAAAAATCATTTCTTAATGAAAAAGAGCAAAGAGAAGCACTAAAACAACTCCGAACTGTTTCTGGGTATATACAAAATCACTGTAAGCAGAGTGAAGGGTGGTTCAAAGCTCCTAGATTTACTTTTGAGTTTGATGAACAGTTGGAAAAGGTTAGTCGAATAGAAGATCTTTTTAAGCAGATAAAAAAAACGGGGAATGACAAAGATGAATCTTGATACAGAGATTGCTAAGATAGTAAAAGGTAATGGTGCATCATTTTATGATAGTGAAATTGTAACAGAATCTGAAGAGACAATTTTTCGTATCTATATCACAAAAGAGGGTGGTGTTAGCTTGGATCTCTGTGCAATGATATCCAATGAACTCTCTCCTTTTTTAGATGTGCATCCTCCTATAAGTGGTAGATATCGCTTGGAAGTTAGCTCTCCAGGGATAGAGCGAAAACTACGAAAACCTGCACATTTTCAAAATGCTATAGGTGAAAAGGTCAAACTAAGAGTTCCAGGTCAAGATAGACTCAAAGGTATCTTGAAAAGTGCTGATAATAGTGCTGTTGTCGTAGAGACAAAACAGGGTGATGAATCATTTACTTATAGTGAAATAGGGAATGCAAAAACTTATTTTGATTGGAACAACTCTTAGTTCCAATCTTTTTTATCTTCTCAACGCCTCAAAATTTCTCTCTTTTTTATTTATAGTTCTAAAATCACAAATCTAGCATTTATTATTGCACTTAGGGCATTCGTAGATAATCATCGATTAACCTTTGAATTCATCTAAAATTTTCACAAACACTTTCAGCACAAGAACAAATGCTATTCTCAGTAATCCTAATGCATAATTCGGGTTACATCTCATCAAAAGGCAAAAAATGAAAACCCACCTTATGAAACTGGCCATAGATAAAGCATGGCAATATCAAGGACTTACTTATCCCAATCCTGCTGTAGGGGCTGTGGTGACTTATCGCGGTGAGATCGTCGCCGTGGAGGCTCATCGCAGGGCAGGTACTTCACATGCAGAGGTGTTGGCTCTCGTGGAAGCGTATGAACAGATATCTGGTGAGTCTGTAGATTTTGATAGATTTGATGCTCATAAAGCACATGACTTTCTGCGTCATCTCCCTGATGGTTTTTTTACTGAGTGTAGTATCTCTGTAACGCTAGAGCCTTGTAGTCATAGTGGGCGGACACCATCGTGTGCGTCGCTCATAGGAGTATTGAAACTGCGAGAAGTCATCGTGGCACTACGAGACCCCATAGATGGACATGGCGGTGGGATAGAGATGTTGGAGGATTTGGGTATCGCTGTGAGTGTGGGTGTGATGAGAGAGGAGGCACAGCAACTGCTTGAGCCATTTTTGATATGGCAGAAGCGAGCCTTTGTCCTCTTCAAACTCGCCCAAACGACCAATGGACGCATAGGTGGTGGCTACTTGAGCTCTGCCCAATCATTAGAGCATGTGCATCAGATGCGAGAGGTCTGCAGTCGGCTCGTGATAGGTGGAGCTACAGTGCGGAGTGATAGACCTACGCTTGATTGCCGTTTTAGTGGTGGAGAGGCTCCTGCAGTGACTATCTATTCAAGAGGTGATGATTTTGATAGAGAGATACCGCTCTTTGCTGTGGGGGGTCGTGAAGTGCAGATCTGTGATAGTTTGGATTTTTTGGATAAACCCTCCTTTGTCATCATAGAAGGGGGTCAAGGGATGCTCAATACAGTGGCAAATAGGGTCGATTGGTACTTGATTTATCAAACTCCTAAGCTATCTACACATAATTTAACATATAATATCGACAAAGAATTGACCTTTTTACATAGTGACAAAAAAGGGATAGATATGATGATATGGAGCAGAGATAGAGATGATTGAAAAAACAACCCAAGAGAAACAGGCAAAACAAGAGAAAATAGTGACAATGTTCGATGATATCGCATCAACCTATGATTTGGCAAATAGAGTACTCAGTATGGGTATTGATATACAGTGGAGAAAAAAGGGTTGCGATAAAGCCTTTGAGATACTAGGCAAAAGTGAACTAGGACAGATCACTGATGTTGCTACTGGCACGGGTGACCTTCTAATATATTGGAGAGAACAAGCCAAAAAAAATGGAGTTACTATAGAGAAATATGTCGGTGTCGATCCATCTGTGGGTATGCTTGAAGTAGCCAAAACCAAGGTAGATTTCGCTGAGTTTATAGAGGGCAAAGCCCAAGAGTTGCCTATAGCAGATGAGAGTACAGACATCATCTCTATCTCTTATGGTATTCGTAATGTTGTAGATAGAATAGAAGCACTACAAGAGTTTTATAGAGCACTTAAACCAGGTGGCATAGTTGTCATACTAGAGTTCACAAAACAAGATAGAAGTGGTATAGTAGATAAAATAGTAGATTTTGGGATGAAGAAAGTACTCCCGAGAGTTGGTGGACTCATCTCTAAAAACTATGAAGCCTATAAATACCTACCAGACTCTATCGAGGAGTTTCTTACTACAGAGATGTTGTCTAAAGAGTTAGAAGATACAGGCTTTGAGATGAAATATACTAAATCATTCTCTATGGGCATATCTACACTTTTAGTCGCCCAAAAAAAGTAGTTATGAAAAGATGACTAGCTCTATGATGACGGTTAACTCCCTCAATATCAAGATAAAATCGCTCTTAGAAGCAACCTTTATGCATATACAGGTAGAGGGGGAGATAGCCTCTGTCACCTATCATCAAGCAAGTGGGCATATCTACTTCTCTATCAAAGATGACAAAAGCTCTATCAAGTGTGTGATGTTTCGTTCCAATGCCCAACGATTGAAATTTCGACTCGAAAAAGGTGAACGAATTATTGTAGAGGGATCAGTCGGTGTTTATACACCTCGTGGCGAATATCAGTTCTATGCCGTACATATAGAACCATTTGGAAGAGGTGCTTTGGCTTTAGCATATGAACAACTCAAAGAAAAATTGAAACAAAAAGGTTATTTCGATCAAGCAAATAAAAAAACTATTCCTAAAACCATCCGCAAGCTAGCTTTGGTCACAGCCAAAGAGAGTGCAGCACTCTATGATATGATCAAAATCATAGAGAAACGATGGCCACTCATCGAAGTCATAATCATAGATACTTTAGTACAAGGTGAACAAGCTCCTAGAGAGATAGCAGAAGCACTACAATATGCTGACAACTTAAATATAGATCTCATAATAGTCGGACGGGGTGGTGGCTCTACGGAAGATCTTTGGGCATTTAATGAAGAGATAGTAGCCGATACAATATTTACACTTAAAACGCCTATTGTCAGTGCTGTAGGACATGAAATAGATATGCCCATCAGTGATTTTGTAGCAGATATGAGAGCCCCAACTCCTAGTGCTGCCATAGAGATGATACTACCTGATAAACAAGAGGTTCTCTATGCTATAAACGAAATAGAAGAACGATACTCCCAAACTATACATCAGATACTCTATCATAAAAGTATACAAATTGAGCAAAATAGAGAAAATTTAGGACGCTTCTCTGTAAAGCGACGATTGCAAGAGCTGTCTCAAACTTTTAATAATATACAAAATGAATATAAACGAATAATACAATATAAATTATTAGAATTTAGCTCAAAACCACCAAAAATAAAGGATGGTATAAAACAACAATTAAGCTTTATACTCAATCAAAAATATCAACAGAAATCTATACTTTTACAGCGTTTTCAAACAAATAATCCAAGAGACGGTATAAAAGATGGCTGGGCAAAAGTTTCTCAAAATGGTAAGATCGTCTCTTTATCGGCTATCAAAATCAATGAAACCTTTTTCCTTGAAGATGTTAATACTAAAATAGAAGCAAATTGCTCTAAGAGAATGACTTTTTAGATAACTATTGTAAGTTCTTAATTTTTAGATAGGTATAATAAAGGTATATATATTTTATAAAAATAGAGGAGGGGTTTACATGTTTATAACAATTATTATGTCAAAAAAACCATCAACAATAAACTTTCCTCTTAATCTATCTTCTTTAAATTTTTTTCAAAACATTTCTAAAAATTGGACTTCATAGATATGCATAAGCAGATAGAGATTTGGCAAGAGATATTTGAAAATTTAAAAGATGGTATATTTGTACTGGATAGTCAAAAAAACATCATCGCATCAAATCAAAAAATAAAAGATATATTTGAAGTAGAAATTGAAGATTATAAAAATATAAAAGATTTAAAATTATTAGATGGCACAATTACTGATATGGCTTCATTAATTCAGATGTATGAAGAGAGAGATGAAGAAAAACCATTTTCAGTAAAAGTAAATTTATTAAAAGGGAGACATACTATAGCTCTCAAAATATTTTTTGAACCTTTTGTCTCAAAACATGACGCTAATGAGTACTATACTACTGTTACCTGTCGTGATCTCTCTTATGCATTAAATAGTACATATTTCAATAATTATGATACTCTGACACAACTACCTAATAAATGTCAAGCCATAATAGATATTAAAACATTAATAGATAAGACACTCAAAGCAAATAAAAAATTTGGATTAGTTTTGATCTCTATAGATAACTTTTCTAAACTGAGAGCTATACTAGGTCATAAGTATACTGATAGTCTAATCAAAAAAATCTCTACAAGTTTAAACTTTTTTGCTAGAGAGATAGAGAGTTTGGTTTACAATATAAATGGTTATGAATTTTTATTTGTAGTCCCTGATTTAGAGTTAGAGCAAGAAGTAACTATGATAGTGAGTGGCATTAAAGATGATTTATCTAAGCTTCTAAAGACTCAACCAATAAACAAAGAGTTTACATTCTCAACAGGTGCTAGTTTAATCCCAACAGGCTGGATTGATGTTGATTTGCTTATAGATAATACTTATCGTGCTTTGGTAAAAGCTCAGGAGAATGGTATAAATAGGACTTTCATCAATAAAAATTCTAATAGTATCAATGACACTTCTAATGAACTTACCCTCTATAATAATTTAAAACAGGCATTAAAACTTGATGAGTTTGAACTCTATTACCAACCATATATTGACATGAAGACAGGAAAAATATTAGGTGCAGAAGCTCTCGTGCGATGGAATCATTCTTACCTTGGTATAATACCACCAAGAGAGTTTATACCACTTGCCAAAAAAACAGGTCTTATTGTAGAGATAGATAAACTTGTCATTAAAAAAGCCATAAAACAACAAAAACAGTGGGCATTGTTTGGTTATAATGAGATACAGATAGCTCTAAACTTAACACTTCGAGAGGTTGAAAGAGGTGATCTGCTTAGCTTTATAAAAATTGAGCTTAATAAGCATAAAATTGATCCTAAACTAATAAACTTTGATATATCTGAGAGTGTCACTATGTTGGATGCACAGATAACAAAAGATCAGTTCATAGCTCTCAAAGAGTTAGGTATATCCTTGGCACTAGATGATTTTGGAACAGGTCACTCATCTTTTTCTCATCTCAAAGACTTTCCACTAGATGCATTAAAAATCAATGTCTCTTTTGTCTCAAATATGATACATAATGATGGCTATCAGAAGATAGTAAAAGCGATAATTGACATAAGTCATAATTTTGACTTAAAAGTTATGGCAAAAGGCGTAGAAGATACACAAACATATCAAATGCTTAAAGATTATGGTTGTGATATAGCACAAGGATATTATTTTTCAAAACCGTTACCAGTTTTCGATTTTCAAGAATTGATTCGAAAAGATATATAGATGATTAAAATAACTAAAGGAAATAATGAATGAATTGGATTATTATAGGTGCATTGGTATCTCTTTTTATAATTTTGATAATGTTTGTTGTAAGATACTTCAATAAAAAAATAGATAAACAAAAAGATGAAATTAAACTTTTTAAAAATGCAAATGAGTATCAGAATGATCCAATGATTGTTTTTTCTGAAAAACAAGAGGTTATATTTGCCAACAGGTCTGCTCGTAAACTCTTTGAACTTAAAGTACATTATGAAAATAAAAAATCAGAAAAAGAACTTCAGATACATATAGGCAATTTTGAACCACAAAATCTTTTTAAGATGATAAAAAGTCAAGAAAAAATATCACAAGGTATGATCTATTTAGAAAAATGTATTTTATTGATAGGTGAAAAAAAACACCGTATTAATCTCTATGTAGATCAATCCAAATGGAATATGGACAACTCTATTATTTGTGTTTTCCAAGATGCCAATAGTGATTTTAAAGAGAAAGAGGTCACTAAAAAATTAGCAGAGATGGACTTCCTGACAGGACTCCCTAGCCAATTTAAAGCATCATTAGATATTAATAATCTAGCCATAGAAGCTCAAAAAAAGTCAGAGAGATTTGCTCTATGCCTATTTGATATTCATAATTTTGAGAGAATGAAAGTGACACTTGGTCATAGTTATATCAATAACATTTTGAAAAAATTTGCTCAATATTTACAAGATCAAGAGCGAAGTGATATAGAAATATATCGTCTTGATTGTGACAACTTTCTACTTGTTATTAAAAATTTTAAACGAGAAAAATTTTTGATGGAAACCGTAGAAGATATATCTGCTTCTGTTACAGAGTTATTTAAAAAAGAGAATAAAGATAGTTATATTATCTCTTCAGCTGGTTTGGCACTGTTTCCTGATCATGGTAAAAATGCCAATAAACTTATAGATCGTGCTTATCTCGCTCTTATGGATGCAAATAAAAGGGGAAATGGGTCTATAAGCATATTTGAAGATACCAAACATAAAAGTGAAGAGGATGAAGTAAGACTAAGTCGAGAGATAAAAAGCGGACTCAGCAAGAAAGAGTTTACTATCTATTATGCCCCTATTTATGATCTTGAGACAAATACAGTCTCTGGTGCAGAAGCTCTACTGATGTGGAATCATCCAAGATTAGGAATGATAGGAGCAGAAAAATTTATTAAAGTAGCAGAAAATACTGGTCAAATTATAGATATAGATAACTTCCTTCTCAAGGAACTTATCTATCAACGAAAACTTTGGAATGATTTTAATTTTAGAAATATACAGCTATTAGTCAAGATATCAGCTAGTCAGTTACATGAGAATAGTTTTATTCCTATGATTAAAGAGGAGTTTGAAACGCATGGTGTTGATCCACAATTTTTTAATTTTGATGTATCACAAAGTATCTCTAGTCTTGGTATGAAAGATTGTCATAAAGAGTTTGAAAACTTACAAAAGTTGGGTATTCGGTTAGTTATAGACAATCTTGATGTAGGTCTCTCTACTATTGAACAACTTCACTCTAAGCTTATTCATACACTGACAATAAATCATAGCTTATTGCAAAATAGTGAAAGTCAAGAGGTACTGAAATCTATTATATCACTAGCACATGCTTTAGATATTGAGGTGAGAGCTGAAGGAGTACAGACTAAACAACAAGTAGAGATTTTGAAATCATTTGATTGTGATCAAGCCTATGGAAAACACTTTAGTGAACCTATTGTAGCTTTTGAACTTCAAGAGTTTTTACGCTAAAGATAAAAAAGTTAATCTAGATATTATTAACTTTTTGTACCTTTAAAACTATCTATCGCTCTACTCTCCATACGACACTCACTTTGTCTACAACCACATCACTGCGTCGAGGCTTGATAGCAAATGTCTCTATGTTCTCTTCATCAAGAGAATACTTCTCATCTAAAGCATCTATTTTATCTTCCAACTCATACGCAAGCTCATCTATCTGCTCTTGAACTTCATCAACCCGCTTTTGAGCTCTGCTTACATCCCCCTTCTCTTTGAGTACTCGTGAACCTTTGGAGATAGTAGTCCCTATTTTCGCCGAACTGCTTTTACCCAACAATGCACCAAAAATAGCCATACCTGCAGATATAAGAGTATCTGTTGTCTTACTAGATACATCAGACTCCTCTTTTTCAACCCTCTCAATAGCTCTTTTAAGTCTTGTGCTGAGAGTTGCCTCTTTCTTGCTATATTGCTCTTTGAGTTTCTCTATAGCCTCTTCTTTTTGATCATTGATACTATCTTGTACTCGGACCTTGAAGTCACCTAGGCTCTCATCACTTCTTGATTCCATTTTAGGTGATTTGATACGATAGAGTTCTAATTTTTTCTCTCTATATAACATATCGCTCAGTGCTTTTTCAGAAGCTCTCAGCCCTCTATCTTGAAGTAAGAAATTAGGCACTTTTCTAAGCTTTGCACCTTGGGGAGATTTACTAGGAAAACGATCAAAGTCAACATCATCTTTTTCTGCCTCTTGCCATAATGGATCACTATCTTCTAGTCGCAAGGGAAGTGATAGTATCATCTCTTGCTGTTCATCTATCCCACGACTTAGATTGAAAAAACCTACTTTTGCTTTTGCTCCTAATGTAGGGACATAGATATTTTGACCACTTGGATCTATCTCATACGATTGCGATATAGAGTTATCTAGCGTATTATAACTCTCATACAAGCCATCGTGTGAGGAAAACTCTAAACTATTATTCTCCTCCTCTCCAGCACGGCTTTGCTCCTTTTGTTTATTCATTATAGAGCTAATCTCTAACTTTTTAAGTGGTCCTTTGAGATAACTCATCACCCAACGAGTTGTAAAGAGACGGATATCATCTAAATGGGCACTTTTGAGGAAAAAAGTTCTCTTTTTCATTGTAGAGAGGAGTGATTTGATCTCACTTTTACTATATTTAGAATCTACCTTCCCCTCAAGTCCATCTATTACTCGGTCAATATCTTGAGAAGTTTGTAAACGACCTATAAACCAAGTACCAATATTGGAGAGTCCTTTATAGTCTAAATCAACTGGATTTTGTGTACTCAGTATGACACCTACGCCATAGGCTCTAGCTTGTTTAAGGAGCAGGAGCATAGGCTCTTTACTAGGAGGGTTCTTTGTTGGTGGGAAAAAACCAAAAATCTCATCCATATAGAGTAGAGTTTTGAGTGCAGAAGTACCGCTTTGTTGACGCATCCAAGCTATATATTTGTTGAGAAGTAGTGTCACAAAAAACATTCTCTCATCATCATTGAGATGAGCTATAGAGAAGATGGCTACTTTCGCTTTACCATTTTCATCATATAGCAATCTCTGTATATCTAGTGGTTCACCCTCTAGCCAAGATGAGAAACTTGGAGATGCTATAACAGCATTAAATTTAGTAGCAAATTTAAATCGTTCTTCTTGTGGATAGTAACTACTAAGAGGCAGGACACCTACCTTATCAAAAGGTGGATTGATAATACTACCTATGATATCTTCTATAGTTAAACTCTCTCCATCCATCCACTTATCTATAATAATTTGAGCTAGTAGTATATACTCTTTGGAGTTGATAGGGTCTGCTTCTATACCAATCAACGAGAGGAGGCTTGATACTGTTGACTTGAGAAAGGCCGAGAGAGTATCACTCTCATCCATTATCTCTGCTGGAGGTGCTTCTAAAGATGCAAGTATATTGATACTTAGTCCTGCACTGCTTCCTGGAGTATATATACTCTTTTGTACTTTTGCGAACTTCTCTACTCGTGTACTATCTTGTCCCCAACTCTCTAGCCCCTCTTTCCAAGATGCTGCTACTTTTTGAGCATACACATGACTCTCTTCTCCTTTTGCTCGTGCTTCATCCCGTACCCAAGGTTCAAATATATCAGGAGAAAAAGTAGAATCAGCCAAACAGAGATTTCCCATATCACCTTTGGGATCTATTATAATAGATGGTATATTATCTATCACAGCCTCTTCGATAATACCAATCCCCAGACCTGTTTTACCACTTCCTGTCATTCCTATAATTGCTGCGTGTGTTGTAAAGTTTTTATTTTTGAGTAGTGTGAGGGCTTCTGTAGAGTTCATACTCTCTCTGTCTACATCTTTTCCTAGATAAAATAGCCCCAGTTTTTCGTAGATCTCTTTTGTCATGCTATCTCCTTGAGTTCAACCCAATGATGAATAATCTTTATTGCATATTATGGATTTTAGTGTCGATATTATATTTTAGCACAATAGCATAAAGAGAAGTTTCTTACAGTAGATATTTAACTACAAAATACCATTTAGAAGTATAAAATGATTAAATCCTAATTATTCATTAGGATTATTGAGAACAGGAATGATGAATACTATATTCATCATTCCTAATGCATATTTCAGGTTAGATGCACAAAGTATATTAACTACTCCTCTTCTGGCATACATTTTTGTACATCATTCATGCTTTGAGCTTTTTTGATACACTCCATAGCTTGAAGTCCTTGAGTTATATATCCTAATGTTTCTTGTTTCACGGCAGGATTCCACTCATCAAAATCCTCTTCTTCTTCAGCACTCATTTTGTTAGCTTTTTGATTACAAATATTTGCTTCTTTAAGTGTATCTGCTTTACTTAGGCACTCTTGCCCAAAGATAAGAATTTTTTCATCTTCCAAAAATCGCTTTTTCATCTCTGGCAACATAGCACTCATCATAGCATTTTTCATCTCAGCTTCTTGGGTTTTGCTTGGAGTCTCACCTTTTTCAACACCTGCATTTTTCATAGCCATTGCTACTGTTGCACCTAAAGCTGCCATATCTTCACTTGCTTGTAGCGTCTCTGCTTCATCTTGCGTATCCATACTATCAAGCTTATTTGTGTCCAATTTATTCCCTTGCATATCATATATAGGAAAATCTGGCAATTCAAAATCCTCTTTAGCAATGGAGATGTCAAACTCTATCTTAGTAGCAATTTCTCTGTTTTTCATACCCATCATATCAGACTCTACTTTCAGTGGGATGCCTTTGTACATACACTGCTTTACACTTCCCATAATCTGCCATACATCACAAGTATAACCCAGTACTTTATCACTCCCTATCTTCTTGCCACCCATCTGCTTCATTATCGCTTCACCAGTCTGTTTCATGCTTTTATCACCACCTAGTAGTGCTCCCATAGCAGTAGCTGGATTTTGCATTCGCATGATTCTTTTCTTGGAGAAATCAACTTGATAGAGTATACTATCTTTCATATAAACCATAGTATGGCTTTTTGTAGTCTCTGTTTGCCCCTGAGTTGTTTTCTTCTCTACTTTATTCTCTTCTACTAGATTTTGTACCCCATACTCATCAAAAATCACTCTCTTTTTACCGATAGTTTTTATTTTAACCATACCCATAATATCACCAGAGCCTTTGATCTCATAATCAACTTTTCCACTTTTCACTTCATACTTTTGCATTTGACTAGCCCCTGAAAAAGCCAAACTACTACCTAATAACACCATCATCGAAATTTTTACTATTTTTACCATCTGATTATCCTTTATTTTGTATACATTTCAAGATCTTTACTCATATCTTCAAACTCTTTATCTGCTTTCGCATTGCTACTCTCTTGCTCTGCTTTTTTCTCTTGCGTATTACCCTGCATCACACCACCAAGTGCACCTAACACTGCACCCAACTTCTGAATCTGTTCCGCATCTTTTTTACTGATGCCTTTGATCTCTATCTCTTTATCACCTAGAGTGATTTTCTCACTGTTTTGTTTATCTTCTACGGGTTTCTCTGTAGGAGTTTCCTCCTGTTTAGGCTGAACCAACGGTGCAACAGGCTCTTGACTATCTGCTTTTATCTCCTCTTC
>Ga0193955_1000785_pt1 | contig 16633 bp, 17 predicted proteins | sample BB_6_MG_FD_140343 | JGI IMG/M metagenome (GOLD analysis project Ga0193955, IMG submission 140343) | Microbial mat bacterial communities from the Broadkill River, Lewes, Delaware, United States - BB_6_MG | ecosystem: Environmental > Aquatic > Freshwater > River > Microbial mats | place: USA... | reverse complement strand
ATACCTACCGCGAAAAAGAACGGGTGTTTTTCTAACCAATGAAACATAATATAATCCTCCCTTTCTTAAGCGCCCATAGGCGAAGCATTTTGTAGCTCAGACTCTTCAACAGGACGAGCAGACATAGTTTTGTAAATGTTATAAGCAAACATAAAGAAACCAACTAGGTATAGTAAACCACCGATTCCACGGATAGTATAGTATGGGTGTAATACAGTAACTGTATCGATGAATGAGTAAGCTAAGTTACCGAACTCATCGTGAGCACGCCACATCATACCTTGAGTGATACCTGCAATCCACATAGAAGTGAAGTATAAAACAACACCTACAGTTTGAATCCAGAATTGCGCAGCCATTAAAGACTTAGAATAGATTTCACGTTTGAAAACACGTGGTGCCATATGAAATAGTGCAGCCATGATCATGAATCCAACCCAACCAAGAACACCATCGTGAACGTGACCAACAATCCAGTCAGTAAAGTGTGCAATTGCATTAACTGATTTAATCGCTTGAATAGGACCTTCTAATGTTGAGAACATGTAGAATGTAGAACCAAGAACCATAAACTTAATTAATGGAGATGAAGCAACTTGTTGCCACTCACCCTTCATTGTAAGAAGCATATTGATCGCTGAACCCCAAGACGGAAGAATTAAGATTACAGAGAAAATTGAACCCATAGTCTGCATCCAATCTGGAACAGTTGAATAAAGAAGGTGGTGACCACCAGCCCATAGGTATACGAACATTAATCCCCAGAAAGAAAGTAATGATAATTTATAAGAATAAATTGCTTGACCTGATTCTTTCGGTAAGAAGTAATAGATCATTGCAACGATAGGTACTGTAAAACCAAATGCAACCGCATTGTGACCATACCACCACTCAACTAGAGCATCATTTGTACCTGCGTACATAGATACTGAATGATACCAAGCACCGTGTCCGCTTGTTCCATCAGCTGCCGCACCTAAGATCGTAGGTATTTCCATATTGTTAAATAAGTAAAGCATAGCTATACCTAAGAAAGTAGCAATATAGTACCAGATAGAGATGTATAATGATTTTTCACGACGGATCCCGATAAGACCGAAGATACTTAAACCAAAAATAACCCATACAACAACAACAGCGATGTCGATTGGCCATTCAAACTCAGCATACTCTTTTGATGTAGTAACACCTGCAAATAGTGATACAACAACTGCAACAACTACTAATAGGTATAACCAAAAGTGTAATTTTCCTAAAACCATCAAAAAGCCTGACTCTGCCATTGATACTTTTAAAACACGCTGACCAACATAATACCAAGTAGCAAAAATACCACTTAGTGTAAAACCAAATATTACTGCATCTGTATGCAGTGGACGAAGACGACTGTAGTTAGTGTATTCTGCTAGACCTTGACCTAGTATTGTATTAATACTTGGAAATGCAAGTTCAAATGCAAGAATTACACCGATTAACATACCAACAGCTCCTAAAAGAACTGTAGTTAGCATGAACATCTTTGCAACTGTGTAGTCGTACTCTAATGGACGATTCTCCATATATAGCCTCCTTAAAGATTCAAAGCAATTATGCCTAAAAACACGCATTTGTATAATTAGACTAATTAACGACAATATACTATCAACTAAAAAGTTCAATAAATCTTAAATGTTCCAAAATTTATCACAAATTTCGAAATTTATTAGCTTTTTGTTTACTTTTGTAATTTTAAAAAAATTTAAGGATAGAAAAGGGAGAAGAACCTATCTTTTAATAAGTTCTAAGAAGTTTGAGAATATGTATCTACTCTCTTTAGGACCCGGGGAAGACTCAGGGTGATGCTGTACAGAAAAGATCGGGCTATCTTTGTATTTCAAACCTTCAATAGTGTTATCAAAAAGGTTCGAATGTGTCACATCTGCTATCTCTATAATGTTATCTGGTACATTATAGTTGTGATTTTGTGCTGTTATTTCAACTAAACCTGTTAAATTGTTTTTTACAGGGTGATTTCCACCATGGTGACCAAATTTTAACTTATATGTATCATATCCATGTGATATAGATAGTAGTTGATGACCTAAACAGATACCAAACATTGGAATTTTTGCAGCAATAAGTTTTTTAATCTGCTCCTGCTCTTTCTTAAGAACAAGCGGATCACCTGGACCATTTGATAAAAATACACCATCAATCTCTTTTTTGTTGTATTTTTCTATTAGATCTTCACCGCTAAAATCATTTGGAATAACTTCAACTTCTATCCCTGCACTAACAATCTCATTTAGGATGTTTTGTTTAACACCAAAATCTATAGCTACGATCTTAGCTTCTGCTTTTGGAGCTTTTTCATACTCAAATTCAACTCTTGAATATGTTGACTGAGTATGTTTGTATGCTTTTTTTGTACTAACTTGCTCGATGTAGTTCACATCTTCAATACGAGGAGATGATTCTAAGATCTTTTTTAACTCATCTATATCGTTTGTCTCAGTTGAAGCAACCATCATCATAGAACCCTCAGCTCTAAGCATTTTAGTCATATATCTTGTATCTATATCACAAATACCCATAACCCCGTATTGTTTTAAAAATGCATCAAGTGAACCTTCTGAACGAAAGCTTGAGTGACGTTTTTGATATTTACGTACGATCATACCTTTTGCATGTGCGGCAGAGCTTTCCATATCTTGTGAGTTTACACCTACATTTCCTATCTCAGGCATAGTAAACGTTACGAATTGACCTGCATATGAAGGATCACTCATGATCTCTTGATAACCAGTAAGAGATGTGTTAAATACTATCTCACCTACTACACTTCCATCAGCTCCAAAACTATTAGCTTCTAAAAAAGTGCCATTTTCAAGATAAATATACGCTTTTTTCATTTCAGCCATTATTGCATCCCCCTTTTAGTCATCTCTTCGCGATATAATTTTTCATATAGGATCTCAAACTCGTCAGTCCCAGGTATATAATGCTTTTTGTATGAACGGATCTTGTCCATAACAGCATCATCAACTTCACTAGCATCTGCAATAAATGAAGTGATAGAGTTGTAAATAATATTTTTAATACGGTTCTCAGATACTTCAAAATGAATCAGATCTTCTTCATATAATTCATCTAAGATCTTGTGAGATATGTCTGAGTAGCGTTCTTCATAATTTAAGATAACGTCATACTCCGGTGCAAGCTTTTTCTTGATCATGAAGAAAAGTTGACGCTCATCAACTAAGTTGTATTCGATCTCTTCTTCGTTGTCGTCACAAATGTCACCAACTTTTGCATCTAGTGCCATCTCTTTTTTTACACTATTTGTTAATATTTTTTCAGCTTCACTACTTACAGCCTCTAGCCCTTTGGTCATAGTAACTGCACCACTTCTGTTTAAGTCAACTGCTATCTTAGAACTAATATGGGGGATGGTTTTTAGTGAAATCTTCATGACTTTTAGCCTCAACATAATTTAAATTTAGGCATTTTACTATAATTTAGGTTAGAAAGTGTTTAGGCGAGATTATTTTGCTAAAAGAAGAGTTAATTCACTACCTTTTTTTGCATCCATTTTAGTGAGTATTTTACCTACTGTTTTGGGTTTTAAAGACGCCAAAATATCAGCTGCATCTTGTGCATCCATGTCAGAGAGTATCTTAGCAGCAGCTCCTGCTTTCATTTTTGCATATGTCTGAGCGATCTTATCCATTTTAATTTTTTTAAGCTCTTCTAAAACAGCTCTATTTTCTTCAAGCATTTTTTTAATATTTGCTTCGGCTTCAAGCACTTCTGCTCTTTTTTCCTCTACAACTTCAGCTTCATAATTAACTTTTTTTTGCTTATCTTTTAGCAAGTCTTCTGTAGCATTTTTTAAAGCTTCAAGTGCTTGTTTTTGCTCGTCTATACGCTCTAACTCCACTAAAAGTTCACTTTTTCTTGCTTTGAATATCTCACTACATTCAAAAAGTCTTTGGCTTGTTTCTAGTGATAACAGCTGTGTTGATATAAATAAAAAAACAATTAATGATTTTAGATATTTTTTTTGCATTACTTATACTCTTTCCCAAATGTCATTAAAGCTACTTCATCCAAATCTTTCGACTCTTTGACCTTTAACTCTTTTTGATATTTTTTGATCTCTTGAACTTCTAGATAATTATATTTTTCATATTCAATCATATCTTTTTTAAACTGTTCTTTTGCGACCTCTAATTGATCTCTTGCAAATTGTACCCAATTTTTATTATTATCTATAAGACCTCTTTGAGATGAGAGTAAACTTCTTGAGGCCAAAAGATCGTTTATATTTCCAGAACTTGGTTGAGAAATACCGTCTAAATACTCATATGAATCTTCCAATGCTTTTAGAGCATTATTCAAGTCCATATTTTTTTGCTGAACGAGACGCTCACTTTTATCCATTGTACTCTTTTTCAGTTTTACAAGTGGAGAATAGCGAGTATTCATAATATATGTCCTTAATTTTATTCTATAAAATGAAGGGAACCTTCTTTTGTATTATAACGCAAATGGAAGTAATTCCATTTACTACGTTAACACTTGGTTTTCTTCGGCAGAAGGCCCATTGCACTAGTGCAATTTTATTCCTTTATTCTATAAAATTATTGTATCATCTCTTTCTGGTGATGTAGAGATTATACCGACTTTTGTTTTACTGATCTCTTCAATAGTTTTTACAAAAGCTTGAGCATTTTCCGGAAGGTCTTCAAATTTTCTAACACCTACAGATTTACTCCAGCCTTTAAAAGTTTTATATACAGGTTTAACATTATCTAGATCAGCCGGCATGTAGTCTATCTCTTTACCGTTGTATTCATATGCTACACATAGTTTTACTTCATCAAAACCATCAAGTACATCTAGTTTCATAAGTGAAAGTTCATCTACACCGTTTAGTCTACATGCATGGCGAGTCGCAACTGCATCAAACCAACCACAACGTCTAGCGCGACCTGTTGTAGTTCCAAACTCATGCCCTTGTTCACCTAGACGAGCTCCGTCTTCGCCAAAGTCTTCACTTGGGAATGGTCCGTTACCGACACGTGTACAGTAAGCTTTTACGATACCGATAACTTTACCGATATCTTTAGGATTGATCCCAAGACCTGTACATGCACCCGCAGATACGGTTGAACTTGAAGTAACAAATGGATATGTACCATGGTCGATATCAAGTAGTGTACCTTGAGCACCTTCTAGTAGAACTTTTTTGTTCTCTTCGTCTAGTGCTCTCCATACCATCTGAGTAGTATCTGTAATATACGGAGCTAATTTCGCTTTGAAACTCTCTAACTCAGTTAAAAGCTCAGATCTTTTTGGAGTTGCAATTTCAAATATATCAAATATTGCACGGTTTTGCTCAAAATGCTCTATGATCGAATCAGCTAAAGCATCTGGATTTAAAAGCTCTCCAACACGAACACCCCCACGGTTTATCTTATCTGCATAAGACGGTCCGATACCTTTTCCCGTAGTACCGATAGCTTTGTCACCTTTTAGGCGCTCACGAGCTTGATCTATCAAAGAGTGATAAGAAAGGTTTAGGTGTGCTTTATCAGAGATAAATAAACGCCCCTCTAAGTTATCAAACTGCTCCATCTCTTTTATAATAGCTTCTGGTGATAATACTACACCGTTTCCTATTACATTGATAGCTTTAGGGTTTAGTACACCCGATGGGATAAGGTGAAGTGCGTACTTAACACCATCAACCCAAATCGTATGTCCTGCATTGTGTCCACCTTGACTTCTACATACCATGTCATATTCACATGCCAGTGCATCTACTATCTTACCTTTACCCTCGTCACCCCATTGGATTCCGACTATTAAATCTGCTTTTGTTGCCATTATTTCACTTTCTCTTCTATTATCGTATCTGTATATATTGCAAAACCAACCGAAGTCGTGTCTTCATTTTTATATCTACCGCCGCGAGCATAAACTTCATTGCCCTTTATAACTCTAAAAAACAGTTCATCGTAATAAAGCATTTTTGCATAATACATCGGAGCTAAAACTCCGTTGTTACATGCAGAGTTACTGCAAAGCTCTTTCATCTTTATAAGTTCAGGTTTTAACACATCTGGAACTACTTCTAAAAGTTCATCTACCTGCTCTACATGTTGTAGGTATACCAGTTTAGTTAACCACTCAACTTTTAGATTTAAAAATTTTTCTATATTTAGGTGTCTAAAATCATCAAGTGTTAACTCATCAAATATATCAACTAAAATATGAGGTATTCTCATATTGCTTATCTGTGTTAGTGCTTCAACACCAAGTTTTTTAAATATAGAGTTAGATATATTTAAAATGTATGACAGATCTTTCTCCCCCATATACTCAACACCTATCTGATACTGTTCAGTTGTCGGGTATTTATATATAGGTTGTATATAGAACCATTTTCTTTCATCAGTATTTCTACCAAGACGTTTTTCTATAATGCGCACAACATCTATAGTCGAATCTGCTCTTAGAGAGATAGGATTATTTTTCTCATCATTAACACGGATAAGTTCTTTTTCACTTGCAATACTTAAGTGTTGGTGATATGAAAACAGCGGAGTTAAGATCTCTTCAAAACCCTCTGTATATAAAACTTCACTCGCTTTAGTTTCTATCTCTCTTTTTGCTTTTGCGCTCTCGCCAAAGTAAAGTTTTGAACCGTTAGGTATTTCGTGTTCTAGTATCATGTCCTAGTCCATACCTAAAAAACCGCTATTAAAAATTTTGTTAGCAGTCCCATCATATTCTCTACGTCCTAACTTAGCAAGGGCAAGTTCAACGGCATTTACAACCCAAGCCATCTCATACGGCTGGATCAGACCCATCTGGTTGATACGGAAGATCTTACCTTTTAAATGGTCTTGTCCACCTGCTACATTTACCTGATAGTCTTCTTTTAGTATTTTTCTGATCTCATTAGCTTGTTCATCATCTATAGTTATCATAGATTTTGCCGCCTCTTTTGGATATACATGCAGACCTATCGCTTCTAATGCACGTCTTACCGATTTTGCACGACAAGCAGTCTCACCGTAAAGCTTAGTTAATCCACCTTGAGCTTCTATGGTCTCTAAGATCTCTAAAAGACCAATTATTAAAGTTGTAGCTGCTGTGTAAGCAGTAGTGTTTTGACGCTGCTTTTTGACCTCGCTTGCTAAGTTTAGATAATAACCTCTACCCTCACCGATCTTCTCTATAGCAGCATTTGATAAACCGATTATTGCAAGTCCCGGAGGAAGCATTAAAGCTTTTTGACTACCTGCTATAAGTGCATCGATATTTGTAACATCGATTTTTTCAACACCGACAGCAGTGATACCGTCAGCAATTATCATAATGTTAGGATTTATCTCTTTAACAGCACGTGCTATCTCTTCTACAGGGTGGCGAAGTCCACCAGCAGATTCACTTATTTGAATAGCTATCGCATCGATGTCAGAGTTACTTTTAACAGCTTCTACTACTTCTTCAACACTTGCGGGTGTATCCCACTCGTTTTTGATCTCTACAGAACCAAGTCCGTAAGCCTTTGCAATTTTTCCAAAACGCTCACCGAACTTTCCACTGTTTATATTTAAAAGTGTGTTATGACACATATTTATAACCGCAGCTTCCATCGCACCAGTTCCACTTGAAGATATCATCACTACTTCATCAGTGTTAAACAGTTTAAAAAGATGCTTACGCGTCTTCTCAAAAATAGCTTCAAATTCAGGTGTACGGTGGTGCATAGTCTCATCAGCCATAGCATTACGAACGTTTTGTGGTACTGGAGTTGGTCCAGGTGTAAAAAGTAACATTTAGATTCCTACAAAGTTTAATAAAAAAACCTCGTATTATATCAAAATATGTTTAAGAGATGATTATTGTGTTAGAATACAAAAAAATTTAATATTAACATCTATGAGGTTATATATGACAATAGTTGATTCAATAATTTTAGGAATAATTGAGGGGTTTACAGAGTTTTTACCAATATCTTCAACCGGGCACCTTATCGTTGCGAGTGGATTTCTTGGAATAGACCAAACCAACATTACAAAAGCATATGAAGTTATCATTCAATTTGCCGCAATTCTTGCCGTATATTTTAACTACAAAGATAAATTTCACATTAGCAAGATCAACCTTTGGACAAAAGTTTTTATAGCATTTTTACCAATAGGAACAGTTGGATATATATTTTCAGACCAGATCAAAGCTATGTTTTCTATAGAGATAGTCGCCACTATGTTTATTGTCGGCGGTGTGATATTTTTACTTGTAGAGAAGTTTTTTATACCACATGAAAAGACCATGCTTGATGATATAGAAAAAATAAGCATGAAACAAACTCTTTGGATAGGTTTTGCGCAAGTTTTTGCACTTATCCCCGGAACAAGCCGTGCGGGTTCAACTATCATAGGTGCACTGCTAGTTGGTCTTAGCCGCAAAGCAAGTGCTGAATTTAGTTTTTTACTAGCATTTCCGGTTATGATGGCTGTTACGGGTTATGATCTGCTAAAACATTACAAAGATTTTACGAATGAATCACTTATAAGTTTAGGTGTAGGTTTTGTGGTCTCTTTCGTAGTTGCATATCTGACAATAAAACTTTTTTTAGTTTTTTTAGAAAAGTTTACCTTCGTAGCATTTGGAATATATAGGATTTTATTTGGAGTTTTACTCTTAGTATTGTTTAACTAATAACTGGAATAATATTTGCTTATATCACCTGACATTTGTTAAAGGAGATATCATGCAAACTATAAGCAGATATAACGACCATCTACAAAGTTTTATGGAAAAACTAGAAGATTCTTTCTATAAACTAAGTCGCAAATTTTTGTAAAAGCCCCATTAAAAAGGATTAATTAAAGGCTATAACTCAAGGGACGGAGTTTTTTTACTACAGTGTTTTTATAATCTTTTTTGCTAATGAAAGCGCCTTTGAACGGTGAGAAAGCTTTTTCTTTATCTCATCATCCAACTCACCCAAAGTCTTATCAAATCCTAATGGTATAAACATAGGATCATATCCAAAACCACCGTCACCTTTTGTCTTTGTTATCGCAGTACCATACATCCAACCATGAACAGAGTACTCTGAATCTTTTGTAACAATAGCGATAGCCGCTGTATAATGTGCAGGACTTGATTCTAACCCTTTTTCTTTAATGGCCTCTATCAGTTTATATAGATTATCTTTATCATTCGCATCAGCACCTGCATATCTTGCACTGTAGATTCCAGGAGCTCCATCGAGTGCATCTACATTTATACCGCTATCATCTGCGATAACTACCACATCTTCATCATTAAGCGCTTTGTAAACTGCTCTAGCTTTTATCAGGGCATTTTCTTTGAACGTATCACCGTCTTCTATTATTTCGAACTCATCTATAAGTTCGCTGTACGGTACTACCTCATAATCCTCGCAAAGTGCTTTTATCTCTCTAACTTTTCCCTTATTGCCCGTTGCTAAAACTAATTTCAAAATAAAGCCTTTTGTTTAAATCTTTTTATTATAATTGTGAAATTATACACTATTAAAGAGGATTCTTATGTTTCAAAAAGTTATGCCACTCTCAATAATTCTGTCACTTAGATTTTTAGGTTTATTCTTAGTTCTTCCAATAATTTCAATTTATGCACTTACATTAGATGGCGCTACGCCACTTTTAGTCGGTATAGTTGTAGGTGGATATGCACTTACTCAAGCTATTTTCCAAGTACCTTTTGGAAATATGAGCGACAAAATAGGTCGTAAACCTACACTTCTGATTGGTCTTTTAATATTTTTAATAGGCTCACTTATATCTGCTTATGCAACTGATATATATACACTTATGTTTGGTCGTTTCTTACAAGGTGCAGGAGCGATAGGTGCTGTAATTACAGCTATGATATCTGATCTTGTAGAAGAGGAAAAACGTGCGAAAGCTATGGCTATCATGGGGGGTACTATTGCACTTAGTTTTGCTTTAGCTATGGGAGCTGGTCCAATTCTTGGTGCAAAATACGGTGTAGACACACTATTTATAATTACGGCTTTTTTATCTGTAGCTGCGATTATTTTACTTTTTACTAAAGTTCCTACACCTCCGCGTATCAAACACACTTATCATGAGAAAGCAAAAACAAGCGACATCTTAAAAGATCCAAATCTTTTAAATATGATAGTTATAAATGCTATGCAAAAAGGTCTGATGACGGTTGCCTTTGTACTTATACCTATCATTTTAACAAGTGACACCTTTGCTTGGGAAAAGTCAGACCTTTACATGGCGTACTTGCCAGCAATGCTTTTTGGTCTTGTTGCTATGGGACCTGCTGCTGTTTTTGGAGAGAAGAAAAATAAACCTCGTGAGATATTTTTGATCTCTATAGTTCTGTTTATAATCTCTTTTTTGATTATGGGACTTACAACTTCAAGCAGCGTATTTATAGTCGGTGTTGTTGCATTTTTTATAGCATTTAATATGATGGAGCCTCTAGTTCAATCTATGATAAGCAAGTTTGCAAAAGTACACCAAAAAGGTGCCGCTCTTGGTATGTCAAACTCCGCTGCCTATTTTATGACTTTTGTCGGCGGTACTAGTGCAGGTCTACTTCTAGATATATCCGATAGAGAGACTCTTGGCGTATCTATGGCAGTAATAGCAACGATTTGGTTAGTATGGACTTTTAAACTACAAAACCCTACTAAACACTCACATCTTTTTATAAATCACGATGATGTAGATGAAACAAAACTAGGTGAACTTGAACACAAACATATAGCCGAGTGGTATATAAATGAAAATGAAAACATTGTTATTATAAAGTATGTAACAGATGCTATAGATGAAGAAGAACTAAAAGCTAAAATACTAAAGTAAGCAAGCTGTAACATTTTTTTCACACTTTTTTCATATAAACTCTTACAATCGAAATAATGTCTATAAGGAGTTACCAATGGACTGGATAGAAAAACAAATAATTTTTCCAAGCGAGAAAAACGTAATAGAAGATGAGAAAGCTAAGACTGTTGACAGCCTTAGCGTTACATGTGAAGATGGTTTAGATTATCACTATCTAAACTCTAAGTCTACTTCTGTGGAGTCACATACATATTGTAGTAACGACCCTCAAATTTAGGTTCTTTTTCCATTACTGCAATATCTTCAACCATAGGCCAAACACGTAGAAGCACTTCTTTAGCTGCTTCTGGGTGAGCCATTTCACGACCTTTTAAGAATACACGAAACTTAACGTGGTAACCTTTTTCTAAAAATTCACGAGCATGTTTAACTTTGTAAGTAACATCATTCTCAGCAATTTTAACAGAAAGCTTGATCTCTTTTACAACTACTTTAACTTGATTTTTTCTTTGCTCTTTTAGTTGCTTCTCTTTTTGGTACTTGTATTTACCGTAATCCATAATCTTTGCAACTGGTGGTTTAGCTTCTGCTGCTATAAGTACCAGGTCTAAATTCAACTCATTTGCTTTTTCCATAGCTTCATCTGTAGATATTACACCTAAAGATTCACCACCATCTATATTACATCTTACCTCAGGAACCCTGATATCGTCATTCATTATGACACGGTCTTTTTTAGTACTCAAAAATTTACCTCATTAATTTTAGTTTTAATCAGAGTTAAGAATTCATCTTCACTCAAGTTATATTGCTCACGAGAACGTCTGTCACGAACCGCCACAGTTTTGCTTTCAACCTCTTCATCACCGATAATTATCAGCATAGGGACACGGCTTTTTTCAGCTGTACGGATTCTTTTGTTTAAAGAATCATTCTTATCGTATATACTACTATCGGCACCAATGTCAATAAGTTTATCTGATAAATCCTTAGCATACTCTTTATGAGTATCTGCTATCGGAATAATTGCAACTTGTGTCGGAGCTATAAACATTGGGAACTCACCTGCATAGTGCTCAGTTAAAATCCCGACAAAACGCTCAAACGAACCAAGGATCGCACGGTGGATCATAACCGGTTGGATCTTTTCATTATCATCACCGTTATATTCAAGCTCAAAACGCTCAGGCAGGTTAAAGTCTAACTGAATTGTTCCACATTGCCACTCACGACCGATCGCATCCGTGATCTTGATGTCGATTTTTGGACCGTAGAAAGCTCCGCCGCCCTCATCGATCTCATAAGCAAGTTCGTGTTTATCCATAGCTGTTTTAAGTGCGTTTGTAGACACTTCCCAAACCTCATCAGAACCAACAGCTTTTTCTGGTTTAGTTGAGACCATCATCTTATAGTCAAACTCGAATGTAGTCATTATTTTATCAACAAAATCAACAACTTCGATAATCTGCTCTTCTATCTGATCTGCAGTACAGAAGATGTGCGCATCATCTTGAGTAAACTCGCGAACACGGAAAAGTCCGTGAAGTGCACCTGTAAACTCATGACGGTGAACTACACCGTATTCAAAGTACTTGATCGGAAGATCACGATATGAATGAAGTTCATCTTCATAAACTTTAATATGACCGACACAGTTCATAGGTTTTACACCAAATTCTACATCATCGATCTCAGTGAAGTACATGTTCTCACCGTAGTTTTGGTAGTGTCCAGATGTCTTCCATAGATCACTTCTTAACATCTCAGGTCCACGAACCGGCTCGTATCCGCGTTTACGGTGAGCTTTGAAAAGCAGGTCTTCCAGACGTGAACGGAGACGCGCTCCAGCTGGAAGCCATAGTGGAAATCCAGCTCCTATCTCTTCACGGAATGTAAAGAGTTTCATCTCGTTACCGATTTTTCTATGGTCACGTTTTTCAGCTTCACGAAGCATATCCAAGTGAGCCGTTAGACTCTCTTTATCTGCAAATGCGATTCCGTAGATACGAGTCAACATCTCGTTTTTAGAGTCACCGCCAAGGTAAGCACCTGCGATCTTTAAAAGTTTAAAATAGCGGATTAGTCCAACATTAGGTAAGTGTGGTCCACGACATAAATCTTCAAATTCGCCTTGTTTGTAAATACTTACCGTATCACCCGGTATTCGTTTCATTACTTCAAGTTTAAGATAGTCGTCTTTGAACTTTGTCTTCGCTTCATCCATTGAAATCGAGTATTTTTCTATCTCTGCTTTTTTCTTAGCAAGTTTGATCATCTCTTTTTCAATGCGTTTTAGGTCACCTTCACCTATCTCTTCGCTAGTTTTAAAATCGTAGTAAAAACCCTCTTTTACAGTCGGTCCTACGTAAAACATCGCATCTGGATATAAGTTTTTAATAGCTTGTGCCATTAGGTGAGCTGTTGAGTGACGAAGTACATCCAGTGCTTCTGGCGAATTGTCCAACTCTATAGCTTCTCCTTCGAAACCTATCTCTCTTGCTGTTTGAAGATCGATGATTTCGTCGTTGTGTCTTAGTGCAATAGCATCCAAATCATTTTGTCCCTGTATAAAAATTTTTGCTATAATAACTAAAAATCACTTCAAAGTCGATAAATGCTATGCAAACTCTGTAATAAACACGTAACAAATATCTCCGATACACGCAATAACTGGGAGTTTCTTCACTGCATGGACTGTGGGTTTATTTTTAAAAATCCACAAGATTATGTAAGCAGTAAAGAGGAGTTAAAACAATATAATAATCACAATAACACTATTGACTCACCTGGTTATGTCGAGATGTTTGAGAAGTTTATGGAAGAGACTTTTTTAGAGCATATTGATGAAATAAAAAATGTTTTAGAGTTTGGTAGCGGTCCTGGTCCCGTGTTTAGCGAGCTTTTAAAAAGACTTGGGCTTCATGTAGACATGTACGATAAATATTTCTCACCCGAGAGAGTTTACGAGGGTAAAGAGTACGATCTTATTACATCCACTGAAGTAATAGAGCATATAGAGAATCCGTTGGAGATATTTGAGTTTTTCTCTGCACATGTAAAGAGCGGCGGATACCTAGCCTTGATGACTCAGTTTCATACAAATGATGCAGAGGATTTTAAAAAGTGGTGGTATAAAAACGACCCTACACATATATGTTTTTTTACTCCTCAAAGTTTTGAAATACTTGCAGAAATATGCGGCTTTAGAGTCTTAAAAACAGACTTAAAAAAGAGTATACTTTTACAAAGGATATAAAAATGTTTATACCAGAAGATTCAAGTGTCATAACTACCGTATCGTCTTTAATACAACTCTCAGTTGCTCCCGTATTTTTACTTGCTGGTATTGCCGGGCTTTTAAATGTATTTACTAACAGACTTACAAGGATTATTGATAAACTTGAAGGTTTAGACAACTATGTTCATCAAAAAGAGATGGATGATAAAGACTACCATCCATCTTCTGCGGTCATAAACAGAAGAAACAATTTACTAAAACGTATGCAAAACACAAACTTAGCGATATTTTTCGCTACCGCCACAGGACTTATGGTAGCACTTGTTATTATCAGCGTATTTTTCAGCTCGCTCATGTCTTACAATGCTGAAGCATTTATATCTGTACTTTTCGTGCTAGCTATGTTTTTTTTGATCTTGGCGTTATTGTTGTTTTTGAGAGAGATATCTTTTACGATCTCTTACATAAGAGATAAAAGAGAACATATTTTTATTGAGTAAAAACGGAAACTTAAAGTTCCGTTTTTAATACTGCACCGTTTGAAGCATTAGATACTAAAAGTTGGTAACGTTTTAACCATTTAGATTTTACTTCGTTTTTGTGAGGTTTGAAGTGAAGTCTTCTTTGCTCTAAAACTTCATAGTCAACATTTAACTGAAGTAAGTGAGTATCTACATCTAACTCGATCTCATCACCATCTTCGATAAGTGCGATAAGTCCACCCTCTGCAGCTTCGGGTGATACGTGACCGATAGATGCACCACGAGTAGCACCGCTGAATCTGCCGTCTGTAATAAGTGCAACGCTCTCTCCAAGACCCATACCCATAATAAGTGAAGTCGGAGCCAACATCTCTTGCATACCAGGTCCACCTTTTGGTCCCTCGTAACGGATAACTACAACATCACCCGCTTTTACTTTGTGACCCATGATCCCAGCTAGTGCTTCACTCTGAGAGTCAAAACAAACAGCTTTACCTTTGAACTGACGCATAGATGGAGCGATACCTGCAGTTTTTACAACAGCCCCCTCTTCTGCCAAGTTACCAAAAAGGATAGAAAGACCACCAACAGGTGAGTAAGCGTTTTCATTAGTGTGAATAACATTCTCATCTAAGATCTTAGCATCAGCTATACGCTCGCCTATAGTCTCACCAGTTACAGTCGGGTTATCTAGGTGTAACATACCGCCACGTTTAGATACCTCTTTCATAACTGCGTTTACACCGCCCGCTTTATTGATGTCATCCATATGTACAGTTGATAATGACGGTGATATTTTTGCGATGTGTGCTACGTTTTTAGCTATCTCGTTTATCTTAGTGATATCAAACTCAACCTCTGCCTCTTTAGCGATTGCTAACATGTGAAGAACAGTGTTTGAGCTTCCACCCATAGCCATATCTACAACAAATGCGTTGTGAACAGCTTTTTCATTTAGTACGTTACGGATGTTGTATTTTGACGGATTGTCGGCTTTTGCCATCTCAACTATACGCTTAGCTGCTTTTTTTACCATCTCTATACGCTCAGGTGTCATAGCTAAAACTGTCCCGTTACCAGGAAGTGCGATACCCATAGCTTCACATAAAGTGTTCATAGAGTTTGCCGTAAACATACCTGAACAGCTTCCACCGCTTGGACATGCTTCACACTCTATCTCATACAGTTCTTCATCACTCATATTGCCCTCTGCATGCTGACCAACAGCTTCAAAAGCCGTAGCCAAGTCAATAGGAGTACCGTCTTTTTTATGTCCAGCTGCCATCGGTCCACCTGAAACGAATACAGTCGGAACATTTACACGAAGTGCACCCATGATCATACCCGGAACGATCTTGTCACAGTTAGGTATACATATCATGGCATCTAATTTGTGAGCGTTCATAACAGTTTCTATAGAATCTGCGATTAGCTCACGTGATGGAAGTGAGTAAAGCATACCGTCATGCCCCATAGCTATACCATCATCAACACCTATAGTGTTAAAAACAAAAGGTACACCGCCGGCCTCACGGATAGCTTCTTTTACGATCTCACCATATTCATGCAAGAAAAAATGTCCCGGAATGATGTCTATGTAAGAGTTTGCAATACCAATAAACGGCTTGTCAAAATCTTCATCTTTTAATCCAGTTGCACGAAGTAGTGAACGGTGTGGAGCTTTGTCAAACCCTTTTTTGATGATGTCACTTCTCATAATAATCCTTATACTATATAAATAATTAACGCGATTATATCATTATTTTTACTTTTTTTAAAATTTTCATCAAAAACTCTTTACAAAGCAAAAAAAAATAGATATAATTCCGCCTCACTTATGAAAATAAGATGAAAAAATGCGGGAATAGCTCAGTGGTAGAGCACAACCTTGCCAAGGTTGGGGTCGCGAGTTCGAACCTCGTTTCCCGCTCCATTATTAATATTGTAAACTGTGAAAACACTCACGATGCCCAGGTGGCGAAATTGGTAGACGCAGGGGACTTAAAATCCCCCGGTAGCAATACTGTGCCGGTTCGAGT
>Ga0193955_1000776_pt1 | contig 16709 bp, 16 predicted proteins | sample BB_6_MG_FD_140343 | JGI IMG/M metagenome (GOLD analysis project Ga0193955, IMG submission 140343) | Microbial mat bacterial communities from the Broadkill River, Lewes, Delaware, United States - BB_6_MG | ecosystem: Environmental > Aquatic > Freshwater > River > Microbial mats | place: USA... | reverse complement strand
GCCCTTTGGGAGCTCATTAGCAAACTGATAACATCACAAAATTGAAGAAATATAGAGTAACTATGTTTAATCAATTTTCCTTGTTCTAAGCTCGCTAATGAAGCTCTGAGTTGGGAAGAAATTCAATCAAATTGCTATTAGTCTGTTTATTTTCAAGGAACTGTAAAAATTGATCCGCGGGCATAGGCTTAGCGTAGTAAAAGCCTTGTACTTCATCACAGCCAAGCTCAACTAATCGTGTTTGTTGGGTTATTTCTTCAATACCTTCAGCAATAACTTTTAGGTTCATCTTCTTACCTAAATTTATAATTGTTTCAGCAATAATTGATTGTCCCTCTTTTGCTATATCTGTGATAAAAGCACGATCAACTTTCAAACGATCGAGTGGTAATTTTTGTAAGTAACTCATTGATGAAAAACCCGTACCAAAATCATCAAGAGCAATACTAATACCTACTTTTTTTAACTCAACAAGTGCATCTATGACCACTTGAGGGTCGTCCATTAAAATACTTTCAGTAATTTCCAACTCTAATTTACTAGGTAAAACTTCATACTTTTGAATAGCATTTAAAACGGCATCAACAAAATTGCTATTTCTAAATTGCGGTATAGACACATTAACTGAGATGGTAACATTATTAAAAGCATTTTTTTCTAGCGTCTTAATTTGTGAACAAGCTTGATTAACAACCCAATCACCAATTTCAATAATTAAGCCCGAATATTCCGCCAACGGAATAAAAACCGCAGGAGAAATAAAATTACCTTCAATTGTGCGCCAACGTAATAACGCTTCAGCACCAATGACTTTACCTGAATTTAACGCTAGTTGAGGTTGATACCATACTTCAAGACGGTTTTCAGCAAAGTCATTACGTAGCTCCCTAATCATATTCAAGCGCCATTGCGTTTCGTCTTCCATTTCAGGGTTATAATAAGCAAAATGTGCAAGACGCTTTTTCTTGGCTAAGTTTAAGGCGATGTTAATTTGGTTTAATACTTTTACACCACTGCTATTAGCATCTTCTTTACTACAAAAACCAAAACTAGCATTAATAGGTAAGTTTTGTTCTCCCGCTGTAAATGGTTGTTCAAATAGCTTTATCAATACCTCAGGAGTAAGGCAGGTATCGGTACCAATAACACCAAATACATCAGCACCAACACGAGCAATTTTACAATTACAACTTAAATTATTTAAACGCTGAGCAACGGCAGTAAGCAGCTTATTACCAACATCTTGTCCTAATGCATCATTAACATCACTAAAATGTTTTAAATCAATTAATGCCGCGACGTCATTGTCTAAACCGTCTTTTGCAAAAGTTTCAAGCATGTTTACAAATGCTAATCGGTTAGGTAAATTAGTTAATAAATCTTTATACGCTGCATTATTAAGCTTCTGAAACAAATGAACATTTTCATATCCGATAGTAATACCCGTTAAAAACACATCTAAAAGTTGTTTTTGAATATCATTTAGAGACTGTGTTAACGTAAGATAAATAACGGCACGATAACCTCCTCGTGCTAGGTATAAATATAACGAATTATCACAATAAATATGTGCTTTTTGGGTAAAACATGATTTCACTTGACTGCTAATTTGTACATTTTCTATCGTTTCTAGCTTTTGATTAACTGCTTGCGAAGAAAACCCCTGCTGAGCAATAACATAAAAGCTTAAATCGTCAGCATTTTCTATAATGCCTTGTCCTCTTGCACAAAATAAGCAGTTAATGTCTTGATCTAACAGATAGGTTAATTGTTTTAAAGTACCTTGGCAGTATTCAGCAATTGAATGAAGTTCGAGTAAGCTAGAAGCACCTGAAACAATCTTTTCTAATCCCTGACGGCCTTGTGTAACACTTTCAATTTGTTGGTATGAACGAATTGCCGCGTAAACAGTAGTCACGAGTTTTCGACGAGTTAGCTCTGTTTTTGTTTTGTAATCATTGATATCATATTCTTTGATAACACTTTCTTCAGGAGCATAGCCCGGTTGGCCTGTTCTTAAAACCAAGCGAATATCATGCCGTTCTAATACTTCACGAATATATTTAACAACTTTTAATCCCGCATCATCGGTTTCCATCACCACATCAAGTAGTACAAGTACAATATCAGCGTTGTCTTTAAGTAACTGACAGGCCTCTTGACCAGAATATGCGTGAAAATACTCTAAGCGTCTGCCTAGCACAATTAAATCTGATAGCGCAAGTTGGGTAACAGAATGAATTTCAGGATCATCATCAACAATCAGTACTTTCCAAGTTTCTGTTTCGCTGCACTCTAGAATTTCTTCTTCATCACTGTCATCAATAAATAGAAAGTCATCATGTGAATTTTCGGATACTTGCATACCATCCTCGAGTAATTAAGGTTTTCAACTAATTACATTTAAATTTTTGTCTTTATTTTGATTTGTACTTACTATATAACTATAACTTAACTGAATCTTTTTGCTACTTTTTTACTGATTTCTTTCACATAATAAAAGTCACTTTGACAATTTTCAATAAACTCATACAATTAAATTATCTAGGTGGGGTATCACTAAAAACAAACAACAAGCCATTTATTTGAACCTTATCGATTGATATTATTTTTTACTACTGGGGATTAAAGTGAAAACAAAAAAAACATCAACTATTGTTATTGATCAAGCTAACGACAATAGCCAAGTTCTCCCGATAGTACACGAGGAAGAAAGTAAAAAATCAGTAGAATCACCTACCCATAAACAGTTTTTCAAAATAACACAATTATTTGGCATTGAAGCACCATTGTTACCAATAGAAAAACGTATGCCCATTGAAGACCGTTGTAATAAGCGTAAGAGGTTAGCCAAACTACGAAAGCAAGAAAATATTGAAGCTATTATGGAGAAAACCCTTAGCTTTTTTGAGAATAAACAAATAGATAAAAGACCAGATTTAGACTGGCTTAATCGTTACATTGCTTTAGCTGATCATGTCAGCAACAATACAATGCAAGACTTATGGGCCAAAATACTTGCAAGTGAACTATCTCGCCCAGGTTTATATTCCCTTAAAGCATTAAAAATTTTTCGTGATATGAGTATTAGTGACGCTAAACTATTAGCAAAGGCCTGTTCTTTGGCTGTGAAAGATCATAGCAAAAAAAATATTCGTATTCTTTCTGGTAGCTATCAACAACCAGGATTATTTAATTTTTTCAATAAAGACAGGCAACAATATATAAACCTAAGTCATTTTGGTTTAAATTATGCCGATATTTTATCACTGGCTGATAACAATTTGATTTTTCAGCAAGAAAGTGAATCTAGTGCAATGATGAAAGGTGAAAACCTTACCTTTTATTACAATAATGCACCACTAAAATTAAGCTGTAAAAACAACAACATAGCATTACAATTTTATAAGTTCACGCCAATAGGAACTGAATTAGCAAATTTAATTACAGACAAATCAAATGATGACTTCCTTGCAGCCTTAAAACAGCAACTCAGTCATCATTTTGACATTGTAAGCAATGAATAAGCCGAAATTTATGTGACCTAAATGTGACTCATTAAAGAATACATATATTCTCTAGCTTATCCTGAAGTATCACTTGTATTTAAATTCCATCACCATCAGTATGTAAACCACACTCGCGTTGACCGGGGCCAAAACGTGTTTCGCTTTCGTCCATTCCCAAAGTTAATGGTTTAGTACTATGCACATCACCTACAGACACATAGCCTTCGTCCCATAACGGATGATAAGGTAAATTATGCTCTGTTAAATATTGATGAACATCTCTATTACTCCAATCAATAATTGGGTGCACTTTAAAACGGCCACGTAAAATACTCACAACAGGTAAACCTTGGCGATGCGCTGTTTGTTGGCGACGAACACCAGAAAACCAAGTTCCACAGTTTAGCTCAGATAATCCGCGTTCTAACGGTTCAACTTTATTTTTATGGTTATACTCTTTTAGCGCTTGCTCGTCTTGCGCCCATTGCTCACCATATTTAGCCATTTGCCATGCTGCGCTCTCTTTAGCGCTATAAACATGTAAGTTTAACTTTAATCTTTCCGTCATTTGTTCAATAAAACGGTACGTTTCGGGAAACAAATGACCAGTATCAGTTATCAACACTGGAATATTAGCATCTATTTGCGTCATCATATGTAACATAACAGCAGACTGAATACCAAAGCTTGACGATACAACAAACTGACTTGGTAAATTTTCCATTGTCCATTCTATGCGTGCAATAGGTGATTGTTCTTCCAAAGACTCATTCCATTGATCAAGCCATGGTTTAGGCAAGGAGGCTGGAAAGCGATTTTGAATTGGCGCTTTTTCTTTGTTTAGTAAAGTGCCTTCTTGGCTCACTTTAGCTAACTCACCTGCTTTGCTCAACGTTAAAGCATTATTCATCATGAAAGTCTCTTACGCTTATTATTACTTCTTTTACAATACCAGTACGAATAGTGAAATCACCAAACCCTTCGCCTTGGTTACGTTCAGCAGCCCAACGCGCACTTAAGCTATCAATTTCATTTAAAATATCTTGCTCGCCTAGGTTTTCTTTATAAAGCTTAGGAATTCGTGTACCCGCTAAGTTGCCACCTAAATGCATGTTGTACTTACCTGGTCCTTTACCGACTAGCCCCATTTCGGCCAACATTGCTCGGCCACAGCCATTAGGACAACCAGTAACGCGTAAAATGATAGACTCATCTTTCAAACCATTTTTATCTAGAATTGTTTCAACATCATCAATTAATCCAGGTAAATAACGCTCTGCTTCTGCCATTGCTAATGGACACGTAGGCAATGCAACACAAGCCATAGAGTCTTTGCGTTGTTTGGTTACGGTTGCATCCATTAGGCCATATTTAATCGCAATGGCTTCAATTTCAGCTTTTTGCTCAGTGGGTACGCCTGCAACAATCAAATTTTGATTAGCGGTAATACGGAAATCACCTTGATGAATTTTTGCTAATTCAGCCATACCTGTTTTTAGTGGTTTATTTGGAAAATCTTTAACGCGACCATTTTCAATAAATAAAGCTAAATAGTGTTTACCATCAATACCTTCTGACCAACCAATTCGGTCGCCTCGTTCTGTGAACTCATAAGGTCGACTTTCACCAAATTTGCTGCCTGCACGTTTTTCAACTTCGGCTTTAAAAACGTCAATACCAACGCGATCAAGAGTATATTTTGTTTTCGCATTTTTACGATCAACACGATTTCCCCAATCTCGTTGAGTGGTTAATACCGCCTCTGCAAAAATAAGCGTTTGGTCTACAGGTATATAACCAAAATCATCAGCTTTTCTAGGGTAAGTTGCTTTATCACCGTGAGTCATAGCCAACCCACCACCAACTAACACATTAAACCCTATTAACTTGCCATTTTCTTGAATAGCAACAAAGTTTAAGTCGTTACCATGCACATCAATATCGTTAAGCGGTGGAATCACAACCGTGGTTTTAAATTTACGTGGCAAGTATGAGTTGCCTAAAATAGGCTCTTCTTCTTGAACTGTGCTGTCAATTTTATCAGCGTCTAGCCATACTTCCGCATAACCACGCGTTCTAGGCATAAAATGTTCGCTAATTTTCTTTGCCCATTCATACGCTTCTTGATGTACTTCAGACTGATACGGATTAGCGGTACATAACACGTTTCGGTTCATATCTGACGCAGTACCAATAGCATCAATACCTATACTATTTAGCGCTTTATGCACTTTTTTAATATTGGGCTTTAAAATACCGTGATACTGAAATGTTTGTCGCGTTGTTAAACGTACACTACCGTACATAGTATATTCACTCGCCCATTGTTCAACACCTAACCATTGTTTAGGTGTAATAATGCCGCCAGGTAAACGTGCACGAAGCATTAAGGTATGCAACGGCTCTAACTTTTGCTTTGCACGTTCAGCGCGAATATCACGATCATCTTGTTGATACATGCCATGAAAACGGATTAATTGGAAATTATCGCCTGTCATGCCACCTGTAGTTTTATCTTGTAAGTCTTTAGCTATTGTTCCGCGTAAGAAGTTACTTTCTGTCTTAAGACGTTCATTATCATGCAACTTACCTTCAACAATGATAGGACCAGGTGCGATAACTTGTTCAGAATTATTACTTGTGCTCATTAATAAACATCCTTCTGATAACGCTTAGCGTTACGTAAATCTTTTAAATACTCTTGTGCTTGCTCTGCTGATAACTTGCCTTCAGTGGCAATAATATCTATCAATGTTGCTTCCACATCTTTTGCCATGCGGCTCATATCACCACAAACATACACATGAGCACCACGCTCTAACCAACTAAACACTTCAGCTGAATTTTCTTTTAACCTGTCTTGTACATATATTTTTTCAGCTTGATCTCTTGAGAAAGCTAAGTCTAGGCGAGTTAATAAACCTGATTTAAGGTAAGCTTGCCACTCAACTTGATAGAGAAAATCTTGCGTGAAGGTTTGATCGCCAAAGAATACCCAATTATCACCCGTTGCTTCGTCGGCTTCACGCTGTTGCATAAAAGCTCTAAACGGAGCAATACCCGTACCAGGGCCTATCATAATCACAGGGGTTTCATTATTTGCAGGTAAACGGAAATTGTCATTATGTTCAACAAACACTTTAACCGCTTGTCCTTCTTCAAGACGATGCGCTAAATAGCTTGATGCTCCACCAAAACGTTGCTGACCATCAACTTCATAATTCACAACACCTAACGTTAAATGAACTTCTTCTTCCACTTCGGCTTGTGCAGAAGCAATAGAGTACAAACGAGGCGTTATTTTACGAAGTGCATCAACAAAGGGTTGTGCTTCAACCGTTGCTGGTGCTTGTTTTACAATATCAATAATTTGATGATTAGCTGCAAACTCACGGCTAACATTCTTGTCTGAGGCAATCTTAACAAGGTTTTCACTAGCAGATTGTTTTGCCCAAAATTCAATAAACGCTGGTGCCGTTTGTGTAATTTCTAATTGACTAATTAATGCATTTTTTAGATTGAAAGTTTGTTGCTCACCATTCACTTTTAATGAGATTTCTTCATCACCAGTAAAATTAAGTGCGCTCAGTAATTCATCTACTAAAACAACATCATTTTCAAACCATACGCCCAGCGCATCACCCGCTTGATAGGTTAGGCCAGAATCACCAAGGTCAATTTCTATATGACGTACATCTTTTGCGGAATCTCTACCTGTTATTTTCTGACTAACAGAAAATTCAGCCGTTAATGGATTTTGTTTAGTGTACTGACTTGCCCCTGAAGCATGACTCGTAATAGGCAAATCAATTACGGTAGCTAAACCTGCATCTTGTTGGGTTAACTCATCTTTTAATGATGCGACCATTGATTCAGTCCAGCTTAGTGTTTCACTGTCATAATCCAAATCACAATCAAGACGTGGCGCTAACTGTTTTGCCCCTAATGCTTGTAAGCGTTCGTCAAAATCTTTGCCTGTTTGACAGAAAAACTCATAGCTACTGTCACCTAAAGCTAATACGCTATAATTTAATTCAGGTAATTTAGGCGCTTTTTTGCTCAACAAAAACTCATGAAAAATAAGCGCATCATCAGGCGGCTCGCCTTCGCCATTAGTACTTGTTACGATAAGTAAATGTGTCTCAGATTTTAGTGATTTTACTTTATAGTCAGCAATATTTTTAAAGTTAACTGTAATACCAGCCGCTTTAGCACTTTGCTCTAATTGCTTTGCAACACCTTTCGCATTTCCCGTTTGAGAGGCATACAAAATAGTTAGCGTTTTAGCTGCAACGGCCAATGGCGCAGAAGATATTGAAGCGCTTTGCCCTACTTCACTCTTTGCAGCAAGATAGCCACTTGCCCACGCAAGTTGTAATGACGAATAGCTTGACGTAATTTGCTGTAATAAACCAAGTTGCTTAGCATCAAGCGAACTTGACGGTGTATTTGTATTTTGCTGTAAAGATAGCTGCTCTTGTGGCATAAGAATATTCACCCATAACAATTTATGGGTAAAGGATAGACAAAAATTAATAAAGCTAAAAAGAATAGATAGCTGTTTATTATTCCAAAAGGGTATATAAAGATAACTAATCATCAATAATAAAACTTAGACAATTAGAAATTTCCCCGCTATGTTAATAAAAATAAGTACTTATAGTAGAACAGAAGGAAAACACCTTTGTGATTATTTTTAACAAGTTTAAAGTTCTTGCTTATTTACAAACATTAATTATTTTCACAAGCACTATATACTCTATTGTAAGCGATGGCGCTGAAAGAAAAACTATCTACAAGTATATGTCTTCCGATAATATCACTTCTTTTTCAGATATTGCTCCCCTTGAATATGACTTTAAAAAAATTATCGTAGACTGCTATGCGTGTAAAGTCGACTCAACCGTTGATTGGTACTATACCAAATTGTATTTATCAGAATTTAAGCAATATATTAGTCAAGCCGCTTTAACACATAGCGTTGAAGCAGCTTTTGTACGTGCTATTATTCATGCAGAGTCGCATTTTAATAGGCTAGCAGTATCAAAACAAGGCGCTCAAGGGCTAATGCAATTGATGCCTGATACTGCGCAATCATTGGGCGTTAAAAATACGTTTGCGGCAAAAGATAATATTAATGGTGGTGTAAAACATTTAGCTTATTTATTAAAAAAATATCACGGTGACAAAAAACTAGTCGCCGCCGCTTATAACGCTGGCGAAGGAGCTGTAAAACAATATGGCGGTATTCCTCCCTTCACAGAAACTCAAGTTTACATAGAGCGAGTTGATATTTTACATAGACGCTATCAACGCGCGAAACAAATATAATCTTGATGACAATATATTATTTTATAGCTATAAAAAATCCTAGAAAGAATAACCTGCTAGGATTTAGTGAATATTTTATTGTTTCAATATACTATTTAACTGAGTTCAGGTTATTAAAAGTGAATGGTTGTACCAATAAATACACCATCAAAGGTTAAGTCAGAATAAAAATCATCTAAATCATTCAATTCTAATTTTGTATTGCGATACCCCAAGGCAACATTTAAATCAACGGCAAAATTATCAAGCACTTCATAACTAACGCCTACTTGGTAGTCATAAAGTGTTTGGTCATCATAAGAAACAAAATTACCTTCTGCAAAAACATTAAACCCTGTGAATGGTAAGCCCACGATAGTTGACAGATATAACATAGGTAAAACACCAGAAGCACCTAACTCACTTGAAATCTGACTAGTCGTAGTATTATCAATGCCTGACGCATTAATATGAACATCAACATCGCGAGCGGTCAAACCAAAATCTACCGTCAGCAAATCATTATCAAATAATTCATAATAAAAAGTGTAATCTATATAATTAAGATCTAACTCGGAATTAACATTTGTATCGTACGTTTTACCACCAAAAGTAAACTGACGGTCAAGCACAGTACTACCTTGTGTATCTAACGTTGTTGATGAAATTTTCAAATTAGGAATTAAAGGGATTGGATGTTCAAGTGCAATAAAATAATAACGTTGATTTTCATCTTTGAAAGAAAAGCTAGTTTGCTCACTTTCAAGCTCACCTTCACCAAATGAACCTTCTGCCTGATTTGCCCAAATTTGTCCACCAACATAAAGCCCTAATAACGTATCAGCTTGCGCGTTAGCACTAAGTACTGCCGCTAAGCTTGTTACTATGATTGCTTTTTTCATTCTTATTACCCTTTTCTTAATAATTCATTTAAATCAATTAATGCCGCATTGGCGCGCGAAATATAATTAGCCATAACTAAAGAATGATTAGCTAACACACCAAAGCCATCACCATTTAACACCATTGGACTCCAAAGTGTTTGCTGACTCGCTTCTAATTCACGAATAATTTGTTGTAGGCTAATTGTGGCATTTTTATTTTTTAAAACACTATCAAAATCAATTTCTATTGCTTTTAAAAAATGTAATAACGCCCATGCAGCACCACGAGACTCATAGAAAACATCATCAAGTTTCCACCAACTGGTTCTAACTTGTGAGTGAGAGCCTTCGTTTGTCGATTGTTTTGCCACACTGTCGCCAGCTAAATCTGTATTAATTTTATCTTTGCCGACACTAGCACTCAGTCTTTGTGAGTAGCTGCCTAAACGCTTTTGAATCTCATCTAAATATGAGGTTAAATTATCAGCTCTTGCATAAAACTGAGCGCTATCATTTTTGCCTTGATTAATACCCACTAGAGCATTTCTGTAGAGGTATAAGCTATCAATGGCTTTTCTGTATTCTGACTCAGCACTAGGCATAGCCCAACTTTTGTTGTCAATATTAAATTGAGGTTGTGCTTTTTGAATATGAACATTTTCTAATGATTGTGATTGCGATCGACTAAAGTCTTTACGCAATACTAAGGCCATATCCCGCACCATTTCTAATACGCCAAATTCCCATGCGGGCATATTGTCTAAAAATACGCCAGGAAGTAAAGCATCATTAGAGATGTACCCCCCTGGTTTATCTAAAATACTTGAGGCTACTTTGATCAATGTTGTGGTAGTGGTATAGCCAACAACTGGGGTAACTTTGTCTGTTGTTGCGGCTTTTACAACCTCTTCTTTTACATCAAAGGACTCTACATCTAAGCTCCAATACACGCCAACAAAATAAAAAAGTAAGAAGATACCTGCGGCGGTATAGCCAACGGTTTTTGCTGAGAGATTCATTTGCATATTTACTCCTAGTGATGATGTTCGTGTGTTGTTAGCACAGTTTTCTGTGCCGCCTGTTCTTCAGTAGGACTATAAACAGGCATCAGCATCGTCACAGACATGTTATTAGAAAAATTTAAAGTTATCTCAACTTTTTGCTGAGATAAGAGCGGCTTTTTAACATCAAAAAACATAAGATGTAAACCAGAAGGTTGCAGCTTAACACGCGATTGAGGTTCGATCACAATTGAATCTATTTTCCGCATACGCATCATACCATCAACCATTGAATGTTGATGAATTTCAATACGTTCAGATATATCACTATACGCACTAAGTAACGTAACTTTGTCACTTCCTTTATTTTCTATTTCCATATAAGACGAGGAATGTACAGTACCAGGAATGGTCGCACGAATATATGCATGTTCAACTAGCAACTGTGAACTTTGGTGTTTCATTGCAGAAGTTGCTTCTCCAAAAAAGCTAATAAAAACACTTAGTAATAATAAACAAAATAAATATATCTGTTTCATCTTATGTACACGTCCCTTTTAATAATTACTGAAGTTTAACTTGTATTGGCTAATTTTTTAACTGCTTTCTTAGTTTTATTGATAAGTATTATAACATTACTTGATAGTGCTCCCTTTTGGTAGGTACTCGTAAGATAACTTAAGGCTGTCTAGCCCGATTATATTGTATTTCTGACTTATTTCTAGTGATTAACCAAATAATGACAGCAATCAATACAACAGGCCAAAAAACACCAATTGTTACCATCACTATTGAACCTGCAATTAATAAAGCAATAAAAATCAACGAACCAAATACACTTAATACTATAGCCAAGGCAATTAAAACTAAAATAACAGAAGCTACCGCTGACACACCTATTGCTTTTAATGGTTCAATTGATTCCCCATCCATATAAACATGTATATCAAATAACTCTAAAAAACTAGCACCTAAAACATAAGTTAAAAATAGTGTTGCAAAAATAGCCAATAGCAAAGATTTAAAAAATGTCATTATACTCTCCCTTCATTAAACAGCGTAACTTTATCTATATCGACTATCTGGCAACAACATACTTGCAACCACATAAGCTACCCCTGTTGCAACAGGCAACATTATTAAAGCGCCAATTGCAGCCAGTCTCACTACGATACGCGGAAGGTCAAAGTGCTTAGCAATACCAGCACACACACCTGATAATTTTTTATGATCTTCATCTTTTGACAAACGACCTTTTAAATTTTGCTTTGATGAAAACTCTCTTTCATATCTCATGCTATTTTTCCTTTTTAGTATTACTTATATTACATAGCGTTAAGCTGCTGATAATTTCTGCTTAATTTGCGCTAATTCTTTCTCGATAGAGTCATTTTTCTCTAGCTCATCAAATTGTGCAGTTAAGTTCTTCCCTTGTGTATTCACTTGCACTAAATCATACGCTTCAATTTGTGCTTCAATACCATCTATTTTTTGTTGATAGCGCTCAAACTTACTCATGGCTTCTTCAATATTGTATATGGCCGATTGTTCCCTAACTTTTAGCCTAACTTGAGCTGATGCTTGTTTAAGTATATAAGACTCTTGGCGACGTCGAGCTTCTGATAATTTCGCTTGTAATCGTGCAGCATCATCTTGCACATTTGCTATAGAATCGGCTAATTTATCGTTTTCTTGTTCAAGCAATTTCACTTCTTTTTGGTACTTATGCTTTTGCGTTAAGGCTGATTTTGCAAGGTCTTCTCTGTTTTTAGTTATAGCTAACTCCGCTTTGCTTTGCCAATGTTCCATACTAGATTTTGCAGCAGTTAACTGGCGGCTAAATGTTTTTTGTTCCGCAATATTTTTGGCTGCTGTAGCACGAACTTCAACTAACGTTTCTTCCATTTCTTGAATGATCAATCTGATCATTTTTTCAGGCTGTTCCGCCTTGTCTAACATACTATTTATATTAGCGTTAACGATGTCTGTAAAACGTGTAAATAATCCCATAATTTTGCCCCTACTAATTCTATAATTAATTTTGCCGCTTAATTCACTTCTACCTTAATAGCCTGTTTAACCTCTTGGTCTTCTACTTCTGATGTTTTTTCAGTAAGCCAAGCTAAAGACTCTGTAACGGATTCCTCAAAAGAAAAATTAATGCGAAAACTATTAATTTCCTCAGTAATGGTTTGTTGCAATTGCACTGTTAAGTCGCTTATAACTTGTTGTCCTTGTGCTACCACCATTTCACTTATTGAATTTTCAATATCTGACATTTCTGCCGATTTAGCATTTACTGTAAAAGCCGCTGCTAAAGTAATAATTAATGCTGCAGTGATAGCGCTACGATTAAAATGTTTCATTTTTTAATTCCTTCTTTAACTGTGTTGTAAAAATATTTATTGGTTAAATCACTAACAACTTTTACATTGTTGTAATTTATGCTTGTACTGATGCAATAACAATTACAAGTGCCGTGCCAATCAATAAATATTTTTTAACCACTTGATTTAAAGCACTTATTTTAAACAACACGAAAAACTAAAAACTAAAGACATAATATGTCTAACGATAAAATCGTAAATTTGACCACAGTTATTAGTGAAATTGACCAACAATAAAATCTAAAATAATTAATAACGTTTTATTCAATTTTTAATCAAATTATTTTTGACAAGTGGAGACTTCAAGCACGACAAAATCAGCAGTTAAAATTACCATTACAGGCCGTTTTAATGTTTGTTGTGCTTAAAAAATAAATAGAGACACCAGCTTTTACAGTAAAAGTAATTTTTTGCTGTATGTTACTGTGGGTGTTGAAATGGCTGTTTCGTGTGATAACAAAATGAAGTGTAAATATATTGCGTTAATATATTCGTAAAAGAATATTATTAAACTTTACACGCTTTTTGCTCAATAAAGCTAACGAGTAATGACAAGGCTAGCATTGAAACAACGGGTACCATCATTAATGCAAGTAAAGAAGTTGACGTTAACATAATTTGTTCCTTTTTAGTTATATCAGGCTTACTGTTATATGTTTTAGCAATGTAAGCTTTAGTAATAAGTTGCAATAAGTATTACAAAGGTTGTGCCATTCTTTATTAATTATCATAAGACATTGATTTTAATTTATTTAAATATAAATCATTCATTATATTTAAATATTAAGATGATAAAATTAAACGACAAATGGTTTAAAAAGCTAATTTTTAGTAAAACATGTAACAAAATAGTTATTACGTGTAATAGCGCATATTTTTCCTTCATACGCCTTTTTTGATAAAGTGTTGATTGGACTTACCAGATTCCTTAGTTTATGAAAAGTTTTATGACTTTGAAAAAAACATGGTCAAGAGAAAATAATGATATTCGAAAATCACTTTTAGAAAAATCAAAAATGATTTAAGAGAGTACCCAACACACAATTATTCAGGCATTACAACTTGTGCAAAAGCCTGCTTTAAGGTTTCGCCATTTGCATTAGCGTCGCCAGAAGAATCGCCTAAAGAGCGACGAAATAGTCGTGCCCCAGCTAAGCCATTACATAACCCCATCATATGACGAAGTACATGCCATGCCCTGTTATTACCATGTTCAGGCGTAACACTGATATATTTATCAATATATTCAGCCATTACATTAACTACCTTTTCTCGTGAAATTACGGCTTTATTAACACCATAAATCTGCTGATCAACCTGTGCTAGTATATAAGGGCTATTATATATTTCACGGCCAATCATCACACCGTCAACATTCTGCAAGTGCTCAGCTGTTTCCGCTAAAGTTTTAATTCCACCATTAATTGATATTGCTAACTTTGGGAAATCGCGTTTAATTTGATAAACTCTGCCATAATCGAGTGGTGGAATATCACGGTTCTGTTTTGGGCTTAAACCACTTAACCATGCTTTACGCGCATGCACAATAACATGCTGACAGCCTGCTTTCGCTACTTGCTCGACAAATGCGTGTAAAAATTCATAAGAATCTAAATCATCAATACCAATACGCGATTTAACGGTAACAGGTATGTTAGTTACGGCCTGCATTTCATTAACACACTCTGCTACCAATTGTGGTTCTGCCATTAAACAAGCACCAAACCGACCGTTTTGCACACGATCTGAAGGACAACCAACGTTAATATTAATTTCATCATAACCATGTTGCTCTGCAATTTTGGCACATTCAGTCATATCTTTTACATTACTACCACCGAGTTGAAGCACAAGTGGGTGTTCTGCATCATTATAAGAAAGATAATCACCTTTGCCATGTAAAATAGCGCCAGTGGTCACCATTTCAGTATAAAGCACGGTATGATCTGACATTACACGATAAAAATAACGACAATGACGATCAGTCCAATCGAGCATGGGTGCAACGCTGAATTTATGAGAAATCATATAATTAACTAAAAAACCTTTGAATATAAGACGAGTTTAAACATTAATAATAACGGCTAAAACTTAAGTGTATTGTAATATTTTTTCTAAAATTACACAAAGAAACTCACACGAATAATACGGTCGACTATCTAGATGCGCTTCCTTTTTAACAGGCGCTAGTTTGCCATTACAATATAATAATTTAAGTAACTATTTTTAACATTAAACAATGAATACTAACGAAATTAGAAATTTTGGCCCTCAGTAACTTGAACTGTTATACCATATATGGAGCCTCTCCAATTGCAAGACAATTTAAATCGTTGAAATAGAGTGCATTGCAGCCATATATTCGCCTTTGCCCATGTTGCCAACATAAAATGCATTGTATTGGTATCACGCGAACGAGGTAGCCGAAAGGCGAATAGTATAAGGATAATGGCTAAAATGAAAACCAAAAACGAGGAAAAGAAGAAAGCCCCTATGAGACAATAAAGAAAAATTCAGTGAAAACAGACGTAAAATAGCCTTTATTTTACGTCTTAACTTCGTGCATCTTGCGATCAAGTAATTGCTTGTGAACCCTTCAACAAAAAAATCACTATTTACACTATAAGTAGCGCTTTGGGCTTGTTCAACACCCGAATAAGGTGTCGGCTGACGCGACACCTATTCTTATTTGTTAGCTCTGTTGTTGCTAGCACACTGTTTATCCGATTATTTTTCATTATTTGGAGAGTCAGAATACAACCAACCAAAAAATCTATTAAATGGATAAAATAATATACTAAAAACAATAAAGCTAATTAATGCATTAACAACATCAAATGAGCCAATAAAGAAACTATAACTAATTTCAAAGCCATTCAAAGTATATGTAGTAAACCCACTCGCAAATGCAGCTGACATTAATCCAGCAAAACTAGATTCGTCTTCTTTAATTTTTGATTCAGACATCAATACTTCCGTGTAAAATTCAAAAGAGCTAACGCTCCAATATGGGGCGCACAAATGCTTGGCTAAAATTAGCGACGAAGGAGCGCAAGCCAAGCGTTTTGCGTCCCTACCATAATTGGCTTGTTAGCTTTACTCTTGCTCCATAGGATAAAAAGTGTAACCAGCACCGGGCTTACGCCGAATGTAAGTAAACCAATTTACTTTGCACATTTCACTTAAATAGATCATAGGAGATGGTATTTCACCCTCAGGAGTTCTGAGTAAGTTTTGTATGTGAGTGTCATTTTTGATTAGTTCTACGGCCTTAAGTTCTGCTTGTTCTTCATCCTTTGCTTCGACCCAGCGTGTCGTAACAAAACCAAGAAGTTCCTCTTTACCATCGAACTCTATAAAGAAGTTCTCACCTTCCAACAAAACTTGAAAATAACTCATATCTTCCTTGTAAAGCTAACGCCGCATTCAGTGGCTTGTCCGCTGCAATGCATTGATACTAATTGAGCCTCCTCACAAAGTCTAGCACTAAGCTAAACTTTAAGGCGACTAAACCAACAGGAGAAGACTCTATGAAATTCTACACTACTTTACAGCAATATTATTGTGGAATCGACTTGCATGCCAGAATTCTTTACGTTTGTATTCTCAATCAACAAG
>Ga0193955_1000774_pt1 | contig 16742 bp, 10 predicted proteins | sample BB_6_MG_FD_140343 | JGI IMG/M metagenome (GOLD analysis project Ga0193955, IMG submission 140343) | Microbial mat bacterial communities from the Broadkill River, Lewes, Delaware, United States - BB_6_MG | ecosystem: Environmental > Aquatic > Freshwater > River > Microbial mats | place: USA... | reverse complement strand
CCGATGCATGGGCTCCAGCCCGCACCAAAGGCCATGCCGATCAAAAATGTGCCGAACAGATGAAAGGGGGTTTCCTTAAAATGGAATTTGCGTTCAAACTGAAAACTTTTAATGTTGATGATGCCCAGCAGATGCAGCCCAAAAACTAGGATGATGCCGCCGCCCACATAACGTACCACCCAGGAATACTGGGAGGCGAGTCCGCCAAGAAAAGAGGCGGATGCCCCGAATAAAATAAAAATAAAGGAAAAGCCGGCTACATAGGCCAGGGTGGACAGGATCACCTTTTTGCGGACTTCTTTGTCGTCGGCTGTCAGTTCGTCCAAAGAAAGTCCCGTGATAAAGCTGAAATAGGCCGGGATCAACGGAAGTACACAAGGGGAAAGAAATGATAAAAGACCTGCGACAAAAGCAGCAGGAAATGTAATGGTCTGGGTCAGCATGTCGTTGTTTCCTTAAATTGTTGATTGGACGAAAATCATCCGATCACGCGTTTGCATTCAGCGTCAAACTAAGCTTTTTACAGTTGGTTTTCAAGGCCCCTTGCAAGCTGGGAATGAAAAAACAGCCGGCGTGAATTAGAACAGATCCGTGCCGGTCAGGTTTTCCCCCTGCAAACAATTTCTTCCCCTGTGTTTGGCCTCATAAAGCAACTGGTCACAGGCGTCTGTCAGTTCTTGGGGCGAGAGTTTTCGATTGTCGGTCAGGGTGATGACGCCTAAACTGACCGTGACGACGTCTGCAATTTTTGATGTTTTGTGCGGAATGGCAAGGTTTTCAACTTTGGATCTGATGATGTGCGCCATTTGCAATGCACCAGGATGTTCCGTGGCCGGCAGAATACAGCTAAATTCCTCTCCGCCATAACGAAATGCCATATCTGAAGTTCTTCTCATCAGTTTTTCAAGCAGCTTGGAGATTTCACGAAGGCAGTCATCCCCGGCCACATGGCCGTAGTGGTCATTGAACGGTTTAAAAAAATCAACATCCATCAAAATTAAAGACAGAGGCGCTCCTGAACGGCCTTGCTCATTTATCCGTTGGGCCAGGATATCATCAAAAAAACGGCGATTGAAAAGTCCTGTGAGTCCGTCCTTATTGGCAAGCTTTTCAAGCTGCATGTTTTTTTCTTCCAGTTCCCGGGTGGTGCTGCTGATCAGATGACTCATTGATTTTAAAATTCTGAACCGTCTTAAATCTGTCCTGGGCAGCTCAATGTTGTCTTTACACGCTTCTTTTTCTCGAAAGATTTTGCAGGTGGCGGATTCGGACAGGGCTAGTACGGTCATGGTCTGGTGTAGAAAACGGGGCGTATTATTTTTATCTGTGTAGCATTCGCCAAAGGTAAAAAAACCTGCAGAGCATGGGCTGCCCTCCAAGGCGGCCATATCAACCACAATATCGTCTTCAAAAAGAGTCTTTCTGGATTCACATGAGTACACAAAAAATGCTTCAGGTTCATATGCGGCAAGTTCCCTGCCCAGCCGTTTAGTCCCTTGTTCCTGAAGACCTGCATCACAATAGCTAAATCGAACTTTTTCACCTGTATAAAATTGTTTCAAAACATTAAAAGAACCGTCAGAATTTACGGACCAAACAGGATTGGTCACATCCATGCCGCCTCGTTCTATCATGAGGGGAAAATAATTCATCAGGTATAAAGAGGATTGGGCATCAATACCCAGATACTGCTGGTATATCTCTTTAACGGATTTACCGTCAATGCTGTAGAGCCTTTGCTCCGTTGCATGGGTGATTGTCATTTTCTTCCCAATGGGCGTCCAGCTTAAATTATGGCCCGAGTTAACGCATAAATTGGAACCTGAGAGTGCAACTGCAGCAAATCCGTGTTCGGTCAGACCCTGCTCGGTAAACACAAAGACCCGGCTTGCCAATTCGTCGTATCCACAGGCCATGCCTCCAGCAATGACAACGTTGTCAAGCTCCTGTTTTAATGCTTGAAGAAAAGGCGTAGCATTGACATAATGTTTGTCTTTAAGACTGCAGCCAAAAACAATTACCGCGTTCGGATCTTTGTCGTGGAGCGCGTTGCCCATCTGTGTGCCCCCCGCCTGTAAATCATCGTTCTGGGAGATTAAAGCAGATGCGACCCTGGTTTTTTCAAATGCGGTAAAGCTGAGTACAATAGAGCGTTCCAAAATATTTGTTCCTAAAATCTCTCCTGCCGAGCTGGCACCGATTACCGCACAGCCGGGAAACAATTCACTGAGTAATGATCGAAGGCGGCTTACGGTCTCCATATCTGTGGTGCCGCAGAACACCTGGATAAGCATATTTTCAGGCGAATAATCTTTAAATTCGGCTCTTATGCTTTTTAAATCGTTATCATTATTATAGACAAAATTGATGCATTTCATACAACCCTTCCTCGTTGATAGCGGGTCTTGGGTGGCCTTTATTTCCAATCTTCCGGGCTGTTGCGACAGAATTTCCCAAAGTATTGTTCGCAACGATAGAACGGATCAATGACTTTTGAGCGGGATTTAAATATACCTAACTATAATCTGTTTTAGATTCAAGAACAAGCCTGCAAAAGCGGATAATTATTTGTTTTAGCCATCTTTTTTGTTCCATAGAATGTCTTGACAAAATGGCCCTTGCTATTTAATAATCATTGGAAAATATTCCATTTATCAAATTGTTATTACTTTTATTCTTAATCTTCCACAGGGGAAGAAATACAAACGGTCCAATTTATAAATTCGCAATCCCAATTTTGGATTTCAGCGTTGGGTTGTAGCTGTCGTCTTTGCCTCTTCGTGTCTAATCACCAATGCTGTCCACAGTAATGCATGATCTTTTCATTTCTTAAGGAGGTTTACATGTTAAAAAGACAAATCGTTTTTTTTCTGTCTGCAGGGTTGATGCTTTTATCTTGCACTGGTCTGATTTTCGCCGCCACTGAATGCAAGGAGTGTGAAGAGGTTGCCAAAGGCAAAATCCCCACACAGTTTTTGGATCCCAGCCTCAAAATGCTGCCCTCCGGCATTGCCGTCTGGGATGTTGAAGAGGCGATTCCCGCCTTGAAAGATAAAAATGCGAAATATCTATGGGTGGACACAAGACCTGGATCATTTCTTGACATCGGCACAACTAAAAATGCTGTAAATCTGGTGTGTGATCTCCAGGGCGTGACGATTCCCGAAGCGGATGCCCCCAATGCCATCACAAAGGATAAACTTATTGCAGCCATGCAAAAGATTGATCCGGACATCAATTCGGTGACCGCTGTTTTCTTTTGCCAGGGGCCCAAATGTCACAGAAGCTACAATGCGGCGTTAAGATGTGTAAAGGATTACGGACTTGCTGTGGACCAGGTGGTGTGGTTCAGGGGCGGTTATCCGAATCTGGAAAAACAGATTTTATCAGATCCCAAGCTCAAAAGGCGGATCAATAAATATTTGCGCGGCAAAGTGACCAAATAACAGCAACACAAAAAGACCGGATGTTTTAGCGATACCATGCCAAAGTCATGGCCGTGTATTTAAGTGGTACCTGAACGGAAATCTGTGTTTGGACGAAAAGTTGCCCAGATGCAAGGCGCAAGCAAAGCTGAAACCGGAGCGTACTATAGTACGTGAGGATTTGAGATTTGTGCAGCAACGCCGCAGGTGGGTGACTTTTCGTCCAAACACCAAGTACTCATCATAATTGAGACAGACACCAATGAAAAAATCGCGTTCTTTAAAATTAAAGATTATCTTTTGGGTTGCAATCATTCTTTTTATTTGTTCGGCTTTGATCATTATTTTTGATCATATATCCAACAATGTTAAAGATAAATTTTCAGATCAATTTATGATCCACGTGTTTGACAGTGTCAGGCTGGAAAATGAAAAATTTCACATCAAACGGACAAGTGATGCACTCCAGAACTTTGCGGGCTCCGAGGAGGTCATCGGATATCTGGAAAACGACCGCAGCGTGGGGAACACTCAGGTAATCGACGGTCTGTTCATCACTCTTGCCCAAGCACTGAAAATGCGCAAACTGGTTTTGCTGGATAAAAATTATAATGTTGTTTTCTCAAAGAGCGGTCAAAATGCCTTTGCCAAAGACAACATATTTGTAACGGACGGATTAAAAACAATATATGACAAATCCGCACAGACCTGGGCCAATGAAGGCGCCTGCATCGAAGCGGAGGGTAAGGTGGTCTTTATTATTGCCACGGCCGTTATCAATGATGATGATCAGGTGGTGGGGATGGCGGCCTGTGAACTGCCGGTTGGAGACTTGGCGCTCTCCCTTGCCAAAATAGTGAAAGGCTATGTGGGGTACCAGGGATCTGATTCAACCTTCTCCGGGGCCTGTGACAGCTCATTTTTTGAGCAGGTTTCCCCTGAAAAAAGAAAAAACGCCATCTCAAATACAAGTTTTGTGCTTGAACTCAACTCGGTCTGTGATCCGGACGCATTAAAGGCGTCTGCGACCAAACAGTTAGAAGAAAAAAAACAGCCTCCAAAAGCCGAGAACCATCGCCATTTTTATAAGCTTTACCCCATTGAAGTTGAGGATATTAATAAGAATAAATATAGATATTGGCTGGTTTTGAACTATTCGGCACCGGCCAAGGTCGAAAACAGACTAGGCTTTGTCAGGCCCCTGGTCCTTGGGGCGATATTAATTGTCAGCATCCTGCTGCTGTTTATATTTTTAACAAGATTAATCAAACCCTTGGAAAAGGTTGTGGACGCATTAAAGGATATTGCCCAGGGTGAAGGCGATTTGACACAACGGCTCCAGGTTGAGGCGCACAACGAAATTGGCGAGGTGGCCGGATGGTTTAACGCCTTTGTGGAGCGGGTTCATCAGCTTGTCATTCAAATCGGGGATAATTCAAATGTTGTTTCCGAGGCTTCGGGTCACCTGCAGCAGATATCTGAAAAGCTGGATAAGAGCTCAGATGACTTGTCTGCCATGACCAGTTCCGCAGCCGCTGCAACCGATGAGATGAGCATGAGCATGAATTCCGTAGCCGCGGCCGGCGAACAGGCCACGGTTAATCTGGAAGCCGTTGCCGAGGCGGCAGACATAATGAAATCGGGGTTGGGGCAGGTCTCCCAGGAGTGTCAGACTGCCCGCAAGATTTCTGATGAAGCCTCTTCCCAGGTCCAATCTGCATCTGGCAGGGTTGTGGAGCTAGGCGGGGCGGCAAAAGATATCGGCAAAGTGGTTGAAGTGATCACCGAAATAGCTGAACAGACCAATCTTCTTGCATTGAATGCAAGCATTGAAGCGGCCAGGGCCGGAGAGGCCGGCAAGGGGTTTGCCGTTGTAGCCGGTGAAATAAAAACCCTGGCCGCCCAGACAGCCGACGCAACCCTTGAGATCACCAACAAAATCAAGACAATCCAGGATTCTACCGGCAACACCGTAAAAGATGTGGAAAAGATTGCCGCTGTTATCGAAAAGGTAACGAATATCGTTGACGGTATTGCCACGGAACTGGAGGAACAGTCGATCTCTGCGTTCCAGGTGGCCGAAAATATTGCCCAGGCGTCTGAAGGCATGGGCGAGGTCAGTCAAAATATTGCCGAAAGTTCTAATACCGCAACGCAGATCTCAGAAGATATTTCAGGGGTCAGTGCCATTGCCTCCGACATATCCAAGGAAGGTACGAATATGAACCAGAATACAAAAACACTGTCGGAACTGGCTTTACAACTTCATAACAGTGTCGGGGTATTTAAGGTGTAAGACGCCTGACCGCTGTTTTTTTTAAGATCCTAAGCTTTCAAAATTGATAGCTGACGGGAATTTGTATTTCCTGTCAGCTATTATTTTTTTGTCTTAAACAAAACTTACTCACGTATTTGTCGTCTTCTGTGAATCATTTTTGTGCTTACTGAATTGTAAAATAAAATAAAGACCATCTTTACCCGGCTGCTAAAGTCTGATAAAACCTCGCCCCATAGATAATTGATATTCCAACAGGATATGTTAAAGATGTTTACCAACTCTATAATTGGTTTAAAAAAGTGAAGGGTCATATAAAATAATTTATGTCCGATTACCATTATCAATACAGCTTGTGCAATGTGCCTTCCTGGGTCATCGGTTCCCTGGAATTCAACGCCGATCCGACCCCGTTAACTGTTCTTGGTGTACGGGAGAGCCATGCTCATTTTTTCAAACAGCTGGACGAACTTTCCAGCTGGGAAGACAGGGCAAGAATCTTTCGAGATTATATGGAGGTGGCCTTTCATCTTCACCAGTGGCGGGAAAAAGGAGATGACGGTCGGATGCTCAGTATCAAGCACAGTTACTTAAGATTTCTTCGGGGTTGGCTTTTTGAATCCGATTCCATTGAAGGCGCGGTTTTAAAAGGATGGGTGCAAACCCGGATGGGGCTGCCCCCGATCTATCATAACGGTCGGATCAAGGGCAAAGACAGTGACGCGTATTTATCATACATGAAGGACCGGATGAAAGGTTCTGCTCGAACCAATGGTATTTTCAACCAGCTGGATCTTCTTTTTGAATTTGTTCAATACGAGCTCAAGCGCCGTGATGCCGATCGGACCCATATTACCCTTTTCAGAGGTGTTCATGGGTTCTATGACCATGAATTGCTTGAGTGGGATAAAAAGACGGGTAAAGGGGTGCTTCGGCTCAATAATTTAAACTCCTTTACCCATGATTTTGAACGGGCCTGGGAATTTGGTACATTCGTTATTGAAGTCCAGGTCCCTGTGGCAAAGATTTTTTTTGACGGCGATTTTCTTCACGCCGGGATACTCAGGGGGGAAAAAGAGGTGCTGGTTATCGGCGGTGTATACGATATTTCCAGACGAATCATCTAACAGCAACGGGCTGATATGACATAATTAACTGCCGGGCACAGCCCGAAATAACGTTGAAAAGCGCTTAGTAACTTACCCAGGCTTTCTTATAAAACAGGAAATTGAGATTGATGCAATCGGTTCGGATACCTGACAGAAAACAAATTGTGGAGAAGGCAAAAGGCGCCTTTGTCGGCCTTGCCATAGGAGATGCTCTCGGGGCAACTACCGAGTTCATGACGCCCGAGGAAATAAAAGTACAGTATGGCGTGCACAAGCAGATCATTGGAAAAGGCTGGCTCTATCTTAAACCCGGACAGGTCACCGATGATACCCAGATGTCGGTTTGTATCGGACGGGCCATTCAAAAATCCAACGGCTGGGATCTTACCGCCGTGGCCGACGAGTTTGCCGAGTGGGTCGGCGGCCGGCCCATTGATGTCGGCTCCACATGTGCCCGGGGGATCCGAAACTATATTCTCCATAAAACCCTCGAAGTGAAACCAAGTCGCTGGAGTGCAGGAAACGGAGCGTTGATGCGCATGCTTCCCGTCGCCCTTTACACCCTGGCTGATGAAAACCTTTTTGCCCGATATGTGGTTGAACAGGCCCATATTACCCACAATAATCCCTTGTCCGATGCGGCGTGCATCTTTTTTGGCCGTTTGCTCCATGAGACCATGATGGGTGGCGAATTATTCGGTGAGCTTTTTGCTCTGACCAAAGGTTTCATCAATGAATATCCTGAGTTTTCTTATGTGCCGTATCCGGGTAAAAGCTCTGCCTATGTTGTAGATACGGTGCAGACCGTTTTTCATTTTTTATTTAATACGGATAACTTTGAAGATTGCCTGGTTGGTACCGTAAACCAGGGCGGGGACGCGGATACCACCGGTGCACTGGTCGGCATGCTTGCCGGTGCGGTTTATGGGGTCAAAGGAATCCCCAGACGCTGGCTGAAAAAATTGGACGCCCGTGTCTATTCAGAGGTTGAAGAACTTGCCCAATATTTGGTAGAGAATTCTCCGGCACTTTTGTAGTCCAACGATGACATGAACGTTCAGCGCTTTGGGATTTATTGTTATATAAAACATGAGGAAAAAGGCAAATATTATGACATATCAACATGTATTTAACGACGGATCTGTGTGCGATCTGCCGGTGGGGAAGGTGGTCTGTGTGGGCCGCAACTATGTGGATCATATCAAGGAACTCGACAACCCTATGCCCACGGAACCCATTTTGTTTATAAAGCCTGCGACGTCGCTGCAGCCTATCAGTCAGCCCATTGTGATCCCTGATTTTACCAAGGATTGCCACAATGAGACCGAATTGGCCGTGCTGATCGGCAAACAGATCACCCGGGCAAGCCGGGATGAGGTTCAGGCGGCGGTTGCAGGATATGGGCTTGCATTAGATTTGACCCTGCGGGATGTCCAGAAAACGCTCAAGGAGAAAGGCCTGCCCTGGGAAAAGGCAAAGGCCTTTGACGGCTCATGCCCGATGACCCCCTTTATCGGTCCCGACGAACTTGCCGATCCCCAGGATACCCAGTTGAAACTGGAAGTAAATGGGCAGGTTCGGCAGAATGAGAGTACAAAGTTGATGATTAACAAAATATTTGACTTGATCGTTTACATGTCCGGCTTTTTTACGCTGCTGCCCGGAGATGTTGTAATTACCGGAACCCCGGCCGGTGTGGCGGGGTTGAAATCAGGTGATAAACTGGCGTTGGAGCTTGACGGCCGGTTCAACTTTTCTGCATCCGTTGCCTGAGCCAATTTCTTTATTCACCGTTGCAGGAAGCGTCTTAGGCCCATGAAGAGAATTTAAGACAATCCAGTCTGTTTTTTCTTCATTTTAATATACCACGCTTCCTTTCCATAAAGTTCGTCACCGCAGTCAGAGCAAATGCTGTGGGTGAAAGATGCGTCTGAATATTCATGCACGAAAAAACGCTTCTGACCGGATTGTGCCAAATAAATCGTTTTGTATTAAGATAAAAAATACACAAAAAAAATTCCAAAGCAAAGAAATCCGGCAAATATTGCTGCCTTGGGGACTTGTTTACCTATCCATAGGTTGGATTTAGAAATTTATTTCGCTTATATCATTTGAATGGATCAGACTTTTTTGTCAAGTTTATCTGATGAGGGAGTCAATTTCATGACGGCTGCATTCAAAATTTGAGAGATCGGTTCAAGAAAATCTTCCAAATTACCGATGTTCACTGGATAAACACGCGTTGTCTAAAAATTAGGTATGTTATTTGCAAAAAAAATTTAGAAGTCAATCTAAAAGTAAATCGAAAAGACCATATCTTAAAGGAGAATGTCATGAAAAAATTGATTTGCCTTGCTGCTGTATTGCAATTATTTCTTGTGTGTTCCTGTAATTATAGGACTTATCACCCCAACCTCAATACAGCCGGGCGCAGCGTAATCGAAGAGAGCAAACCGTTGGACAATGATCGGGTTGTCCTGTTTAAAGTGACCGGGAAAGGTATGGCACCTGAAACCGCTGTACGGCGAGGTGAAGCAATGATTCTCGGCGAGAGGGCTGCCGTTTTGGATGGATATCGATTGCTTTTGGAAAAACTGAGAGGCGCTCTGGTCGAGACATATTCCAAAAGACAGGGGGTTGATGTCGATATGGATACAATCTCCTCCCAGGCCAAGTCCTATTTAAAAGGCGTTGAGATAATGGAAACAAAGGTGGACGAGTATGGTGTTTACCACACAGACATGCAGGTCAGGGTGTTTTTTGCCTACAACAACGAATTAATATGGTGGCCCTCCGGTTTAGGTACGAGCGTTTCTCCTTATTTAGGCGCAACATACGAAGCAAGAGCTGTTTCGCCAAATTATGATAGGTGTCAAAGTTACCCGTGGTGCGGCGGTTACTATTATTATTCACATCCAATGCGTTAACATGTATGTATTAATTGATCGGGTAAAGGGATATTGCTTCTCCTCGGTTTAATATTTCTCTATTCGTGAATTTTAGATTTTGTTTTTTTAAGTAATTTGCATATCCATTAAATCATTGTTGATGCCTCGATAAGTGCTTTATCCAGACGTTTGGGTGAAATTTTAAACCGGGTTTTCAGCTCCTGGGCATATACGGAAATTTTATACTCCTCCAGCATCCAGAAAAATGCTTCCACGGCATTGGATTTTTCCGTTGATGTGCCCGGGCCAAGGGTTGAAATCAAGTGGGCAAGTTTTCGTTCATAGGGCCCGATAAGCTCTTTTTTCTGGGTCTCTTTGGCTGGGTTGTCCACCCAGCGCCTGGCCCGGATGGACAGGCATTCCAGGTTTTTGGGCAGTAGCGCAATCCGGTTTAAATCGTAAAGTTCCAGAAAATTGGCCGGACACAGGTTTTTCAGTTCATTGAATATCGCCGTCAACGCGTTGAAAATGACGGGGCGGTTTTTAGTTGCAAGGCTTAAGGTTTGCAACTGATCAAAACAGGCCGCATATTCCCGGCCCACGGTTAAAATGTGTTCCATGGCCTGTTGACCAAGGGTATAGAGCTTTGGGCGAATCGCCTGCACATGGGCCTCAAATGCGCTTTGGGAGAATATCTTTTTTTGAAAAAAGTCCTTTGCCATGGCATGGTATGCCATTTTGGAAAAGGTGGGCCGGTCGTTGAAATAGGGGGCGATCCGGCTTAATTCTGCAGTCCTGTTTATATCTTTTTTCAGTGCCTTCACATCATCGGGAAACATAATTTCAAACAGGCGACCGACCCCTCGGGTATGGTTTTCCAATGCGGCCTGCCTTGTTTTGAATAAGGTCAAGATTACGGCATCACTGTCCTGTCCGCAGCAAAGGCCGGGAAATGCTTTGCGCCGGGTGCCGTTGCCTTCCTCCAAAAGCATTTCTTGTTCAATATCAGAAAAATTCCATTCCCGGATTCCTGTTTTTTCAAATTTCTTTTTAGCCCGTTCAAAGGCATTGGTTTTTTGAGCCGGCCGCTGGGCGGCAAATGTTCCAAGTTTCGATAAGTCCCTTAGTGATTTAATCTCCCTGTCTTTGTGATCCCGGATGGATATCCGCATTTTCAAGTGATCCTCAAGATCTTTATCTGACCAGGCTGAAGCCGGAATCACAAGATTAAAATGCTCGCGAATAACCTGGGACAACTTTGAGTATAACGGTGCATCCGACTCGGGCAGGTGGTCTGCAATAAAATCAGCCCGCTGCTGGATGGGCATCAACTTTACCCGATGGGTTTTGGGCAATGATTTAATTAATGCGGCGATTTTTTCCCTGAGCAGGCCCGGCACCAGGGTCTCCACCTGGTGGGGTGAGATCAGGGCGGCATCCTGGCTGGGGACTTTCAGGGTCACCCCGTCCGTCTTTGCGCCGGGGGTGAATTTGTAGTCCAGGGCAAACTCCCCCTGGTCCGTGGCAAGGGTGTCGGGGAACCGGGCCAGAACCTCTTCGTCCACATCTGTTTTTTGAAGATCTTCACGGGTCATCCGCAAAAAGCTGTCCTCTTTTTTATCTTTGATGAATTTGGCAAAAGTTCGGATGTTGTAAAAAGGTTTGGGCAGGCGGGATTGGTAGAACGAATAGATTTCATCCTCCGAGGCCAAAATGTCCCGCTGTCGGGTTTTGTCTTCTAAGGCTGCAATTTCTTCAATTAGATCCTGATTGTGAGCCATGAACCCGAATTTCTGGAAAATCTCCCCCTGGACCAGGGCATGGCGGATGAACAGCTCCCCGGACTCTTCTGGATTGATTTTTCCATAGGCCACGGACCTGCCGCTGGCAAGGATAAGACCGAACAAAGAGACCTGTTCCGAGGCCACCACCTCCCCTCGTTTTTTTTCCCAATGGGGATCACTGTAGGTTCGGGTGCAAAGGTTCCGGCCGATCTCTTCGATCCAGGCCGGGTCAACGTTGCCCACACACCGGGCAAAAAGCTGGCTGGTCTTGACATATTCGGCGGCCACAATCCAGCTGCCGGCCTTATTAAAAAGGCCAGACCCCGGAAAGATAACAGCCTGTCTGCCCTTTGCCGCGGTATACATGTTTTTCTCTTTTTTCTGGGCAATGCCGGCCAGGTATCCGTGGAGCAGGGCTTTGTGAATGGCGGCGTACAAGGGGCCGCCATGTTCAAATTGATCGGCCTTTGGGCCCGTATTCTTCTGATTCGCTGCCGGTGGTGCTGTCTGTGTAATACCGTGTTCTTTGATCATGCGGGTAATCTGGCTGTGGATATCCTGCCACTCCCGCAGTCGCTTGAACGACAGGAAATTTTCAATACACCATTTGCGAAGGGCCGAACGTGATTTCAGGCGTGTTTTGGCGTCTATGCAGGCGTTCCAGATATTGAGCAACGTAATGAAGTCCGAGGCCGGATCTTTGAACTGGGCATGTTTCTGGTCTGCGGCCTGGACCTTGTCGGCCGGTCGCTGGCGGATGTCGGACACGGTCAGGGCCGTGGTGATGACAACTGCTTCTTTGAGCACCCCCGTATCCCCAGCGTTGAGAAGAATACGCGACAGTTTCGGGTCCATGGGCAGTCTGGCCATTAAACGCCCGGAAGGTGTGAGCCGGTATTTTTTACCCGGTTTTTTGGTTGACGTTTGGCATGCAATGGCATTGAGTTCTAAAAGCGTATCAAATCCATCTTTGATACTCTTGGGCGCAGGCGGATCAATAAAGGGGAAGGTGGAGACATCGCCGAGCTGCAGGGCTATCATGCGTAAAATAACTTCAGCCAGGTTGGAGCGCAGGATTTCAGGGGTTGTGAAAAAAGGGCGGCCGTTGAAATCATCCTCGTCAAAAAGCCTGATGCATACCCCGTTTTCCACACGTCCGCAACGGCCCATGCGCTGGTTGGCGCTGAGCTGGGATACGGGACTGACCGGCAGTGCCGTGGTCCGGGTCCGTGGTGAATAGGCGGGGATTCTGGCAAGGCCTGTGTCCACCACGTACTTGATGCCGGGGATGGTCAATGACGTTTCGGCCACATTAGTGGCAATTACGACCTTTCTGCCGGGGCCGCTGGAAAATACTTTGGCCTGCTCGCCGGCAGACAGCCGTGCAAACAAAGGCAAAATTGTGACGCCGCCAAAGTTTTTGCCTTTAAGTATCTCCATGGTTTCGCCGATATCCTGTTCTGTGGGCATAAATATCAGGATATCACCGGTGCGGGTACGCATTAAAAGTTCTGTGACCTGTTCGGCTGCCGCCTCCACATAGCCTTGGTCATCCGGGGTACCGGCGGACGCACCATTGCTATTGTCGTCTTCAATGGGGGCATAGATCAGTTCCACCGGATACATCCGGCCGGACACCTCAATCACCGGCGCATTGTCAAAGGCCTTGGAGAATTTTTCCGTGTCAATGGTGGCACTGGTGATGATTAGTTTGAGATCACGGCGTTTTTTGACAAGGCCGCGCAAAATGCCCAGAACAAAATCAATATTAAGGCTGCGCTCATGGGCCTCGTCCACAATCAGTGTGTCATACCGGTTCAAATAGCGGTCCTGCTGGGTTTCGGCCAGCAAAATGCCGTCGGTCATCAGTTTGATATATGCATTGTCCGGTGTGTGGTCATCAAACCGGATTTTATATCCCACGGATTGACCCAAAGATTCGTTGAGTTCAAAGGCAATGCGCTTGGCCACGGTCATGGCGGCAATGCGCCGGGGCTGGGTACAGCCGATCATGCCGGAAATACCCCGACCCGCTTCCAGGCATAATTTGGGAATCTGGGTGGTTTTGCCCGATCCGGTTTCACCTGAAATGATCACCACAGGATGGTTCTGGATGGCTTTGATGATCTCTTCTTTTTTCCCGTTTATGGGCAGAGCCGGGTCAAAGCGGATGTTTTGGGGGCGATTGTTCATACGCCGCTGCCGGGTGTCTGCCGACGCTTGGGCTTTAGAAAGCGTATCTTTTAAAAAATTTTTAGCTTGCCCTTGCCTGGGTTTTGCTTTGCTGCGCAGGGCCCGGGCTAACATATACCGGTCCTTGCACATGGCCTTGGGGATGAGTGCTTTAATCTGATCTGACATTGACATAATACCGCAAATAGTAGCCAAGGTTTTCAAAATGTCAAATAAAGCGTTTGTTACCGTCGGGAATTTTTTTTATTGACATGCATTTTGGAATAGGGGAATAAAAGCAGTACCCGAATCGTTGGGAGTATTCCCGGGGCAACAAAGGACGTGTTAACAAATAAATCACTTTATTTACAGCGCGTGTGATCCTTGCCGTATCCTTAAAAAAGCCGCTAAATCGCCTTATAGGTAGCGTGGCTATATGTTTGCCTCTACACTTTAATTATGATAAGAAAATTGGATTATGACTCAGATCATCAGTATTGCCAATCAGAAGGGTGGGGTGGGCAAAACCACCACAGCGGTTAATCTGGCAGCTTCCCTTGCCAAACTGAAAAAAAAAGTACTGCTTGTGGATTGTGATTCCCAGGCCAATGCCACAACGGCGCTTGGGGTGGATAAACCCGGCCTTGAAGCATCTTTGTATGACGGTTTAATTGGAGAAGCCGGTATTGAGGATATGCTTTTACCCACCATGCTCAAGGGAATGACCCTGGTACCGGCCAATGTTGACCTCATTGGATTTGAGGTGGAGATGATGTCCGACCCCAAAAGGCAGGCCCGGCTCAAAGAATTTTTAGCTCCCGCGGTTGATCAATTTGATTTTATTATTGTCGACTGCCCGCCGGCGTTAAGTCTGTTAACGCTGAATGCGTTTTCCGCAAGTGATTCAGTTGTTATCCCGTTGCAGAGTGAATTTTTTGCCCTGGAAGGATTAGGTCAGCTTTTAGATACAATCAAGCGCATTAAGAATGCATTTAATCCAGATCTGATGATCAAAGGTATTTTACTGACAATGTTTGACCGCAGGACCAATTTATCCCAGAATGTGGTGGATGACGCCAGGCAGTATTTCAAAGATCTGGTGTTCAAGACAAAAATCCCCCGCAATGTAAAGCTTGGCGAGGCCCCAAGCTATGGTCTGCCGGTGATTCTTTATGATAAAACATCACCCGGTGCCAAAAGTTATATGTCCTTTGCCAGGGAACTTTTAAAGCGATCATGAATAAAAAACGTAAAAACACCGGCCTGGGCCGGGGCATATCAGCACTGATCCCCGATATGGAAGAGCCCGAAGCCAATTCGGATTTTTTCTTTTGCAAGGTGGATCAGTTAAGCCCCAACCGTTATCAACCAAGAACCAGGTTCAGTGAGGAAGAGTTGGAACGGCTTAGCCAGTCCATTGCCGAGCAGGGCGTACTTCAGCCCCTTTTGGCCCGGAAAATGGACGGGGCCTATGAGCTGATCGCCGGGGAACGCCGCCTGCGGGCTGCCCGGGCGGCAGGCCTTGACCAGGTGCCCGTCATCATTCTTAATCTGACCGACGAGCAGGTGCTTGAAGTTTCCATCATTGAAAATATTCAAAGGGAAAACCTCAATGTACTTGAAGAGGCCGAAGCCTATTTTCGGCTCATCGACGAGTTTGGATACACCCAGGAAAAGGTGGCCGAGAAAATCGGCAAGAACCGGTCCACCATCGCCAATCTTTTGCGGCTGCGCAGCCTGCCCGAAGAGATCAAAGAGGGGCTGATTGCCGAAGCCATAAGCATGGGGCATGCCCGGGCACTGCTCGGCGCAGGTGCTGTGGAAAATCAGCTCTATTTGTTCAAGCAGGTGATGGAAAAGCAATTGTCGGTGCGGGAAACCGAACGGCTGGTCAATCAGGCCAAAAAACAGCCCCAGAAAATCGCCAAAAAAATTACTGCGGACGAAAAGAAGTTTTTGGAAGAGACCTCGTCCCAGATATCCTCCCGGATCAATTCTCCGGTTTTTATTAAAAAAAGTGGAAGCCGTGGCCGAATTGAGATAAAATTTTCCTCCGGATCTGAATTTAACCGTCTTGTGGAGTTGCTGAGCAGAATTTCATGAAAATTTCAATTGCTAGAACTGCCGGGTTTTGTATGGGCGTTCGCCGGGCCGTGGACATGGTGCTGGATGCATCCAATAAAGCAAAGGAACCCATCTATACCTATGGTCCTTTAATTCATAATCCCCAGGTCCTGGAGATGCTGGAGAGCAAACAGATTTTTCGGATGGACTCAATCCCTGAGTCCGGCAACGGTATTGTGCTCATCCGGGCCCACGGCGTGCCGCCCCAGGATGAAAAGGCCTTGGCTGATGCCGGATTTACCGTGGTCAATGCCACCTGTCCCCGGGTGGTACGGGTCCAGGTGATTATCGATAAGTATGCAAAAAAAGGGTATGAGACCATAATCCTTGGCGATGAAAAGCATCCCGAGGTGATCGGCCTTCTGGGTTATGCCGGGGGCAAGGGGCATACCATTACCACCCTGGATGAGTTTAAGGCGCTGCCCAGGTTTGAAAAGGCGGTGGTGGTGGCCCAGACCACCCAGAATACCAAAATCTTTGCCGATATTCAGGAATGGTGCCGCAGCAATGTGTCCCATTACGAAATTTTCAACACCATCTGCGATTCCACGGAAAAGCGTCAGGATGAGGTCAGGCAGATGGCCGAGACCCATGACGCCGTGATTGTTGTGGGCGGAAAATTTTCCGGAAATACAAAACGCCTGGCCCAGGTGGCCGCAGAAACCGGTAAGCCCTCCATGCACATTGAACAGGCATCTGAAATTGATTACGAATCCATGGGTGGTGTAAAATCCATTGCCATTACCGCAGGTGCCTCAACCCCCAACTGGATTATTAACGACACCTGCAGCCAGGTGGAACAGGCATTCAGGGAAAAACAGTCCGGGCGGGGAAAACTTCGGGCCGTGGTGGATGTATTGATGAAGACCAACGCTATTCTGGCCGCAGGGGCCGCCTGTCTGACGTTGGGAACCGCTTTGATTTCCGGGGCAAAAAATCCGGGAATACCCGCGGTCATTGCCATG
>Ga0193955_1000768_pt1 | contig 16854 bp, 10 predicted proteins | sample BB_6_MG_FD_140343 | JGI IMG/M metagenome (GOLD analysis project Ga0193955, IMG submission 140343) | Microbial mat bacterial communities from the Broadkill River, Lewes, Delaware, United States - BB_6_MG | ecosystem: Environmental > Aquatic > Freshwater > River > Microbial mats | place: USA... | reverse complement strand
GTTTCAGCGATAAAAAGTAAGGTTGACGCAAAACCCGCCGGTCAAAAAAGTTACCCCTTTGTAACAATTCAACTGCCTCTTTTTAACGAACCTTTTGTAGTAGAAAGATTACTGAAATCTTGTGCAAATATCGATTATCCTGCCGATAAATTAGAAATCCAAATATTGGACGATTCGATTGACGAAACACCTCAAATTATTGAAAGTTATTTAAAAGAATACAATGGTAAAATTACCTTTTCTCATGTTCGTAGAACTAATCGTATTGGATTTAAAGCGGGAGCATTAGATTATGGACTTAAAGAATCTATTGGTCAGTTTGTCGCTATTTTTGATGCCGACTTTGTACCTCATCCTGATTTTTTGTTGCAGACAATACCGCACTTTCAAAATAAAGAAGTGGGTGTTGTACAAACTAGATGGGGACATATAAACGAGAACGATTCCTTGTTAACTCGGGCGCAGGCAATAATGTTAAATACCCATTTTAGTGTTGAACAATTGGGACGAACAGCTCAGAATGCATGCATAAATTTTAATGGAACTGCTGGAGTATGGAGGAAAGAATGCATTGAAGATGCTGGAGGTTGGCAAGCAGATACCTTAACCGAAGATTTAGACCTGAGTTATCGTGCACAATTAAAAGGCTGGAGGTTTCAGTATTTGTTTGATGTGATTTCACCAGCAGAATTGCCAAGTTCATTTGGAGCATACAGAACGCAACAGTTTAGATGGTCAAAAGGTGCCGCGGAGTGCTTGAAGAAGAATTTGAAAGGAATACTTGATTCAGGATTAAACCTTAAGAAGAAATTTTTTGGTGTGTTTCATTTATTGAACTCTTCACTTTACTTGTTGGTGTTTTTACTCTTATTAATAAGTCCTATTGTTTATTCGATTCAATTAAATAATCAAGTTTTAGCGGATCGTTTTAGTTACCTATTCCCAATAGGAACTGTCGTTATGGCGATGTTAATTATTGTGTTTTCCATCGGACATTTTATGAAACAAAAAATGACTGCGAATAAGGTTCTTTGGTTCTTGCCTTCGTTGATTACATTTTTTGGAATGACAACAGGAATTTCAGTTTATATGGCTAAGGGAGTTTTGGAAGGATTTAGAGGTCAAAAATCTGAATTTATTAGAACTCCTAAATACGGAACTTCAAGCCAAGTAAAAAGAGAGAAACGTAGACAAAGACTTTCCTTGGTAATGCTTTTTGAAGTGTTGTTCTTCTTATATGGAGGGTTTACTATTTATCGAGGAATAGCTCAATATAATTTACTGGTTATACTTTATGGGTTGATTTTATTGATGGGGTTTGCGCTTACATTGTTTTTCTCAAATTGGAACTGGAAATGGAAAAGATAAAAACAATGGTTTTGAAGAGTACGTTAGTACTATCCTTAGTGGCCTATTTTTTTATTGCATTTCACATTAAAAGAACGGATCATTTTGCTTTGTTCAGTATTTTCTCGGGCTTGGTATTTTGTTACATTTTGGTTTATGTTTATCGAAAACAAGTAATGAAACTAACCATGTTGTTTTTTATTAGTGGACTTTTGTTTCGGTTAGTTTTTACAACGGCATCACCTAAATTATCCGACGATTTTTTCCGTTTTACTTGGGATGGAGAGTTAATTAGTGATGGTATTTCACCATTTTCGTTTAAACCAAAAATGTACAAGAGTCAATTCAAGGATTTTCCTGATCTAATTGACAAGTATGAGAAATTATTGGAATCAAACACAGAGGACTTTCCACAAGGAATGAACTCAAAACAGTATTATTCGATATATCCAACGTTCAATCAAGCTGTCTTTTACGCTTCCTCATGGGTGTCTTCTCCAAATGAATGGAACCTAACCTTCATGAGGTTACTTTTGGTTATAGCCGAGGTTGTTTCTTTTTTTATGTTAAAACGTTTACTTGTTATTTATGGGAAATTAGAAAGCATAGCTTTTCTTTATTGGTTAAATCCACTCGTGATTATAGAAATCGTAGGAAACCTGCATTTCGAAGGATTTGCAATTATGTTTATGTTAGTTGGATTATGGCTTTTGGAAAAAAATAGACAAACAACTTCAGCTATTTCAGTCGCCTTAGCTGTTGCAACAAAGTTAAATCCCATTTTTTTTCTCGGTGCTGTTTATACGCAGAATGGGTTCAAAAAGAGTATGCAATATGGTATTTTAGTCGTATTGTTCGTTTTAGGCCTGTTTGCTATAATTTTTAATGTTGAATATTTTCAAAATTTCATGAAAAGCTTCGGACTCTATTTTGCTTGGTTTGAGTTTAACGGGGGGCTCTACGAATTTTGTAATCAATTGAGCAGGGTGGTTTTAGGTTACCTTATTTCTGATAAATTAAGTCTAATTTTTCCTGTAGTAACGATCCTTTTAATGTTGCGAGTAACGTTTTACCATAAGACTTTAATTACAGCGGATAAGTTAGCCCTATTGTTTTTTATTTATTTTTCGTTTTCTCCAATTGTACATCCATGGTATGCGTTGTTACTTTTACCATTTGGAATTTTAAGTGGACGGTTTTATGTAATAATTTGGACAATTATGGCCTTTTTCAGCTATTCGGCCTACAAAGTGGATGGATTTAATCAAGATCTTTGGGTGGTGTTTTTAGAATACTTAATTGTATATAGTGTGTTCATATTGGAGTATAAAACAACGGTATTCTCTAGCCTTAGAAAATCAATTTTTACTTAAAGTGTACTTTCCAACCACGACTTTCCATTACGGTTGTAAAGGTATGTAGTTCTTTTGCACTTGATATAGACTCATGTATATTTACAAATGTTGCTGATTCCACATTAATTTCGGGGTGCAATTCATAAGGAAAAGTATACCCTTTAGATGTTTCATAAGCTTCCGAAAAAGCAATCCACTTGCGCAATAAATGAATGGATTCGTTATCTGTCAACTTGAAATCTGAAGATGAAATAGAACAATAAAAATCAATGGATTTGATTGCTCTTGTTAAAAGTACATTCAAACGTTTACGCCCATTTGCCAAATTCATTGGACCAAAGCGCATCATAAACTGTTCATCTTCATTCTTTCCATAACCAAAACTGATGATTAAAGAATCGCACTCGTCGCCTTGAACATTTTCTAGTGCTTTGAAGAACCCATCGTTGGATTCAATCTTTGAGTTGAATGCATCTTGTTCAGATGAAGAAAGTAAGTTCCAAATTACAGTGAGTTGTTCTTCCGAAAAGGCAACAACCCCTATACTTCCAGGTGAACCTAGAAGTGTCCGAATTCTTTCAGCAACTGCTTCTGCTTCTATGGTGTTTTTACGATCAATGAATCGTCCTTTTTCAATAAAATGATGATGAATTGGGATTTCCGAGTTTCTTTGTGGATAGGCAGTTAATTCGTTGTTATAAAAATGATGATTCGAAAAAGCAATTAAATCTGGATGCACACTTCGGTAATGGTGTTTTAAACGAACATTTGGCCAGTTGTAATTGGCTTGGTGTAATACATCAATTTCTTCCTGATTACCTGATTTAAAAAAACTAGAAGGTCCCATTTGATGTTCATCACCCGCAATTATTATTTGTTGTGCACGTTGAATGGTTCCCAATGCATTTTGTAGTGGAATTTGACTTGCCTCATCAAATATGGCGATATCGAAGATACCCTCTTCGAGTGGAAAACAATTCGAAACTTGCATCGGGTTACTCAACCAAATAGGTTTTAATAATTCAATCCAAATTTTAGCATCTGATTGTTGCAGTTCACGAAGTGTCGGATGACTTCTAGTCTTTGCAAATTCCTTTATTAAAATTGACTTTCCTTTGCGGAGCGTTTTCTTTAATTCTTTCTCTTTCTCACTGAGTTTCCTTGCAGAAGTATTGAGTAAATCGTGATAAAAATTAAAGGTGTTAATGATATTGCCTTCGATTTCTAATGCAAATGATTTTCTTTCTTCTTGATAGGCAGTTTCAATATCAGCTATTTTTGATCTTAAATCTTCATTTTTAAATGCAGCAAAGGCTGGAAATTGTTCTTTAAATCGAACAAAGTGACTTTGTAATAACTGACCTTCGTAGGAAGTAAATGTTTTGTTTTCTTGAAATCCTTTCAGCGCAGTATCATTCAGTTTTAATAAAATCGTTTTTTGTTCTAAAATTGCACCAAATTTCTGACTCACTTCGCCAATATATTCTGGTACATTTGTTTCAGGCTTAAAGTCAAAATGCGATTTTAAATCATGATATAAATTCCGAATTACCGTATGATTTGAGGTAATCTTTAATCGTTTTTCTACAGGGATTTCACTAAGTTCATGCCATTGCTCAGGTGTAAATTGATTTAAGGTTAAGTGAATTTGGTCGACTTCTTTTTCAGGTGAATCAAGACCTAATTCGCAAAAATCAACTAATATTTTAGAATACTTATTAAAAACAGCAATTTCTTCCGTTCTTGTTTCAAGTAAATTTTGTGCGGTTTCAAATGGTGTATTGGCAATTTCAGTCCAGCGCTTCTTCAATTTTCTTCGTTGAAAAAAACTAGGTTTATTCTGAATTGAACTAAGTAAAGTTTCTGTTTCTGTTTGGGACGGAATAATTTTCCAGTGGGATTGGTTTTGAGCAATTTGATCCAGTTTAATTGATAAGGCTAAATACTTCTTCCGTAGACTTAAAAAGCGTTTATTAATGCGTGATCCTATTTTAAAAATTGGTGCATATTTCTTATAAATCTCATTTTCAAAAACCTGACAGTTTGCAGCATCTTTTTGAATTTGTCGGAATGAACTCCAAGTAATGATATTGAATGTTTCAGAAAGTTCAGATAGTACTATTTTCCACGCTTCTAATTTTTCATCAAAACAATCAAATTTTTCACTCGAAATCACAGTGTGCTTTAAAGGTCCAACAAGAGTATTTAACGCATGATTGTAAATAGCTAATATTTCATTTTTCACTTTCAAGTATGCATCAATAGAAAGTACATCGCTGGTGTAATTATACTTAATCAAATGATGATCCTGAGCTAATAATTGAAATTGCGAGTAGGAAACTCCGCCAATCAATTTATCATTGTTCAGTAAATCCAAACTCATTTGTAGGTTGTCTAGATACTGATCTGAAAGTAAAAGGTTATTCTCCACTGTGGCTTGAGCCGATTCGAGATAATCCCATGTTCGTTTTAAGTCATGTAAAAACGTATGACTTAAGTTATTTGAGCTTGCAATGAATGCAAACTTATCTAAACCAAATACGGCAAGTTTTTTCTGAATCACCTCCAATGCAACATGTTTTTCTGAAACAACAATTGCTGTTTTTTTAGCATAAAGGTTTTTTGCAATCAGATTCGTCAAAACTTGTGATTTACCCGTCCCTGGTGGGCCTTGAATCACGATGTTTCCTCGCATAGCTTTGTCAAAAACCAAAGCATGATCAATATCAGAAGAAACTATTTCTTTACGCGTTAAACTATAATTGCATGTAGCAGACGATTCTTGTTCTCCAAAGAGTTGCAACAAATTAGTTGATGGATTTTCCGCATCGATTAACTCTTCAAGTTCTTTTATGATATAATAACGGTGATGGTGAAAATTCCCAATGGCCGTCACCTCCGGATCAACATCAAATCCCAGTTGCGATAATTTATCCGTTAATTCAGAATAGTTTTGATTGGGTTGCACTAGTTCCTCCGTTTGATTCAAAACCTGCCTTACAAGGAAAGGGTTCAGAAATTCATCCTCTTCATTGCGAGTAAAAGTGACTTCTTTTTTAATCTTGTTGATTGAAAATTCAAGGGGACAAATAATAACGGGTGAAGTCACGTCCTTACCATTAATGGTATGCGAAATTGTTCCCCGAACTTCACACAAAGAGTTAATCCCGGATTCTTTTTTGTTCTTTATGGCCTCGGAGAGAATTTTCTTGAGAGTCGAATCTTGTGGAAAAACAAGTTGACCTTCATTAAAAACAAGTTGTTTATTGTCTACGTTTATATGCACCAATACATCATTTGTATTGAATTGAATACTTTCTGAAAGTAGTTCTTGGATTCTATTTTTGAGCGATTTCGACAACGGTATAAATGTAGTCAATAGAGATTAATATACTGAGTTATGAGCGTTGTTTTTATAAACGTATTAATACAGTGTGTCCACTTTGAAATTTAAAATATAATAGGCACTTTTGGAGAAACCTAATTATCTACAATTATGAAAAAGAGAACAAATTTCGTTGGAGTTTTTACTTCAATCAGTTTATCAATCATGGGAATTTTCCTTTGTGCAAGTCTTTTTATGTATACGGCTTCACCGGCTAAAGCAACAGCAGTAAATAGTGTTGCTCCAGGCTTTGCTTTGAATGATTTTCCGCCAGCATCGACAGGGAAAATTATGATGGACTATACTTCCGTGCACGTCCCTTCTCAAGACAAGACCTATTACGAATGTATGGTTTGGGACAAGGTCTCTGGAAAATCAAAGCTGTATTTCTACAGTTATACGGATAAGAAATTTAAACCTTATGGAGATAATGTTCAATTGCCGAGTTCACCAATTAACACAAAACCGGGTGAGGAGGTTTTAATGAATTATTCGGCTGTACATGTAGCTTCTGAAGACAAAACATATTATGAATGTATGGTTTGGAATTCAACATCAGGCGAGTCTAAACTTTATTTTTATAGTTACACGGACAAGAAATTTAAGGTCTACGGAGATAATGTTCAATTACCAAGCTCACCATTGAACTAACGCTCTTTAAATAGTATTAATTATTGAATCCAGGAACAGTTTTGTTTCTGGATTTTGTGGTTAAAAACAGCGGTTTTTTTTAGCCTTCAATTGTTGTTACATTTGTAGTAAACAAACTTGAATTAAATAAAATGAAATTTGGTACGAAAGCAATACATGCTGGGGTTCATCCTGATGAATCGACTGGAGCAATTATGACTCCAATTTATCAAACTTCAACTTTTGTTCAACCTGAAGTGGGGGTGAATAAAGGATATGAATATTCAAGAACAAAGAATCCTACACGCAATGCCCTTGAGAATAACCTTGCAGCGCTTGAAAATGGGAAATATGGGGCTTGTTTTGGATCTGGATTGGCCGCTATTGATTGTGTGATAAAAATGTTAAACCCAGGAGACGAGGTTATTTCAACCAATGATCTTTATGGTGGTACTTTTCGATTATTCAAGACAATCTTTGAAAAATATGGAATTGTATTTCATTATGTAGGAATGACGAATCCTGAATTGGTAGAAGCCAAGGTTAATGAGAAAACAAAATTGATTTGGGTAGAAACACCGACAAACCCAATGATGAATATCATTGACATTCAAGCAATGTCTGCTATAGCTAAAAAGGCTGATGCTTGGTTGTGTGTAGATAATACCTTTGCTACACCTTATCTTCAAACACCGCTTGATTTAGGGGCGGACTTAATTATGCATTCGGTTACAAAGTACTTGGGGGGGCATTCAGATGTTGTTATGGGCGCTTTGATAACATCGAATGAAGAAATAGCAAAGGAAATGTACAGAATTCAGAATTCTTCTGGTGCAGTTACAGCTCCAATGGATTCATTTTTGGTTCTGAGAGGCATTAAAACACTTCACCTAAGAATGCAAAGACATTGTGAGAATGGTGCAGATGTTGCTAAATTTTTAGCTGAACATCCAAAAGTGGATAATGTTTACTGGCCAGGATTGGAGTCTCATCAAAATCACGATATTGCAAAGCAGCAAATGAATGGTTTTGGTGGCATGATTTCATTCAGTTTGGTTGGTAATAAATTGGAAGATGCACATAAATTGGTGAAAAAAGTGAAGGTATTTGCTTTGGCTGAATCGCTTGGTGGAGTAGAATCATTGATTGGCCATCCAGCAACAATGACACATGCATCTATCCCAAAAGAAGAAAGAGAAAAAATAGGAATTGTAGACTCATTAATCCGCTTGAGTGTTGGTATAGAAGATGCTGAAGATTTAATAGAGGATTTAAGGCAAGCATTAGTATAAATAAGAAGATTATGAATTATAGTAAGTTCGCAGTAATTGGAGTTGGTCGTTATGGATCTACCATTGCACGTCGTTTGGCAGAGAAGGGAGCACAAGTCTTTGCATTTGACCCAAATGAAGAAAAGATTGAAAGCATTAAAGATGAGGTGGCTTTTGCGGTGACGTTGGATGCAACTGATATGCGTGCTTTAAAGACGCAAAACTTGGATGAAATGGACGCTGCCGTTGTTGCCATAGGTGAAAATTTTGAGGCTACTGTTCTAACTTGTGTCCATTTATTAGACATCGGTGTAAAGAGGGTAATTGCTCGAGCTAGTGGTGATCATCAACGGTTGATTCTTGAAAAGATTGGGGTTACAGAAATTCTTACACCGGAAAATGAGGTGGCTTATGTTGTGCGTGAGAAATTACTAAATCCGAATATTGTTTCGTTTCTTCAGTTGCCAGATGATCATGAAATTGCAGAAATTCGTGCTCCTAAAGGATGTGTTGGTAGAACAATTCATGATGTTGGTTTCAGAAATAAATACGAAATGACATTAATTACTATCAAACGTGAATACGAAGTGGTTAAAAATGGTGAGGATTGTACAGAACAACACATTATTGGAGTTCCAAAAAGCGATATGGTAATCAATTACAAAGATACACTTGTTGTCTTTGGAGCAGCAAAAAGTGTAGAACGATTCATCGAAATTAACGAGTCGCTTTAATGTATATTGTTACCGGTGTTTCCAGAGGTTTGGGTAAGTCCATTGTTCAATTGTTATTGGATCAAGGGGAGGCAGTACTCGGAATTGGTCGCTCACATCAGTTTGATCATTCTAATTTTACTTTTTTAAAATGTGATTTAAGCGACATTAAAGCTATAAAGAACCTTGTATTTCCTGAATTCACGGGAGAGGTTACTTTAATTAATAATGCTGGAATTCTTGGTAATGTTAAACGCATTTCCGATCAAGAATCCATCGACCTCTCTGAAGTTTTAAAGGTTAATACGGTTGCTCCAATGGAGTTAACACATAAGGTTTATAATCTTTTGACCAGAAAAGACAATTTTAGATTAGTGAACATTAGTTCTGGTGCTGGAAATAGAGCTATTCCATCCTGGGCGGCTTATTGTGCTTCAAAAGCAGCCTTAAATATGCTTACAGAAACATTTTTTCTGGAGGAAAAAGAGAAAGGCAATCATATTGTCGCTTATGCTGTCTCTCCAGGGGTTATTGATACCGATATGCAAGGTCAAATAAGAAATGTTGATCCCACTGATTTCTCGGCAATCGAAAATTTTATCGGGTTTAAAGAAAACAATGAGCTATTTACTTCAATAGATGCTGGAAAGCGATTATTAAAATTGTTGAAAATGCCATTTAATCAAGAAATTAAAGTTGATTTACGAACTTTATAACCCTAAAATCAATAGAATCTACCGTTAATACTTACCTCGGTACCTTTTAAACGATTAATTTGTTAAAACGTAAGTGATTCCGTAACTTCACGTTCTAAGTTACATGCACTTATATTTCTAAAACTATGAAAAAAACAATTCTCTCCATGATTGGGATTGTTGCGTTTGGACTTTCGCTAAGAGCCCAAAACACAATCATCGATCAATCAAACACCAGAGATGGTGAAACAGTTGAGTACTGCTTCCAACACAAAAAACAAGCAGAATTAATGCAAAACCCAGCTTATGTTCAATCATTAGCTGAAGATGCCCTAATACAGGCGCAAGAAAATCAAAACGCAACTCCAAAGGCTACAGTCTGGTATGTACCAATCGTTTTTCACGTGCTTCACAATGGTGGTTCTGAAAACATTTCAGATGCTCAAATCTTAGATGCTTTGGATATTTTGAATAGAGACTATAGACTGTTAAACTCAGATGCGAACAATGTCGCCAATGCTTTTAACGCTAGTAATCCTAGTGCAACAGCTACACCTGCAGATGTTGAAATCGAATTTGTTTTAGCAACGAAAGCTCCTGACGGAACTTGCTTTACTGGAATAACTAGAACTCAAGATGCTTTGACAAATGATGGAAGCAGTGGACAAGATCAAGTAGATGCTATCGTGAATGGAAATGATGTATATCAAGGTCAATGGCCTCCAAACAAATATTGCAATGTTTACATCGCAGCAGACATCGGTGGTGCAGCAGGATATACCTTTAACCCAGCGGGTTGGGGAGGGTCAAGTATGTATTTCAATGGTATTTTTGTCTTGGATACATACTTAGGATCAATCGGAACATCAAGTCTCAGTACAAGTCGTACATTGACTCATGAAACAGGACACTGGTTAAACTTATCTCATCCTTGGGGAGGAAGTAACAACCCTGGTGAGGCTGGAAATTGTAATATCGATGATGGTGTTGATGATACACCAGAATGTATGGGGCTTACTGCGTGTCTTCTAAATTCAAACAGTTGTAATGGTGATAATTCTTATTGGGGTTTTGATCAAATCGACAATACAGAGAACTACATGGATTATTCATATTGTTCGAAGATGTTTACTCAAGGACAGGTTACGCGAATGCGAAATGCATTGAACTCTAGTACGGCAGGAAGAAGCAACCTAAAAACAGCCTCGAATTTAATCGCTACTGGAGCAGATGGTAACTTATACCTTTGTAAAACCGAATTTTCAGCTGATCGAACGTCTGTTTGTGCTGGTGAGGTTGTAAATTTCACAGATGATTCTTATAACAATGTTACAGGATGGACATGGTCTTTCCCTGGCGGTTCACCTTCATCTTCAACAAGTTCAAATCCTTCAATTACATACAGTACACCAGGTATTTATGAAGTATCTTTAACAGCTACTGACGGTTCTACAACTGATTCAGAAGTTAAAACGGCTTATATTCGCGTTGTCCCTGCTGCAAGTAGTTTACCTTTCTTAGAGGGATTCGAGTCTTATTCTACATTGAATAATATTGATCAGTGGGAAATTAAAAATGAGAATGGTAATGGTTTCGAATTAGCAACAAATGCTGGTCACACAGGAACTAAGTCCGCGAAATTGGCTAATAACAATGAAGCTGTTGGTACTTTTGATGAGCTGATCTCTGCACCAGTAGATTTATCAGGTGTTTCTTCTTCTGTTACTTTGAGCTACCGTTATGCATACAAAAGAAAGAACTCAAGTGACGATGACTGGTTTAGAGTTTATGTGACGGACGACTGTGGACAAAACTGGGATCTAAAGAAAACATTACATGGTTTTCAGTTATCCAATCAAACACAAACAAGTTCTTTTACACCTTCTTCGGAAGCAGATTGGACTACTGTTCATATGACAAATATTACAAGCCAATACTGGGTTAATAACTTCAGATATAAGTTTGTATTTGAAGCAGGTGGAGGAAACAATATTTTCATAGATGATATTAATATTTATAATGGAAGTCCTTCGGATGATATTGTTTCAGGAAGTGCTGGCTTAACTGAAGGTTCACTGGTTTCTGGGTTAGGAGTGTATCCGAATCCAACTGATGGCGAATTAAATATCCGCTTTAATATGGGGAATGATGAAGATGCAATTATTCAGATTCAAGACCTAGCAGGTAAAATTACTCAGCAAAACATTGTAAAAGCAAAAACGGGATCAAACCTTGTTTTAGTAAATACAAACGAATTAGCTTCTGGTTTGTACTTTTTAAGGTTACAAGTTGGAAATACGCAACAGATAGTACAGTTTGTTGTTAAATAAGAAATAACTTTCATCAATAAGGGTCTTCATTTGAAGGCCCTTTTTTTATCTTTTATTCTATGAAGAGTAGATTACTTACATTTTTAACATTAGGGTTGATGTTTAGTCTTTCCGCACAGCAGGAAAAGATTATAAACCCGTGTGCAACAGACGAGAAAACTGCAGAATATGCGCTGCTTCCTGAATATCAACAGAATTTTTTGGAGTCGCAAATTGCCGCAGCAAATGAATCTCCAATCGTTGCTCCGAAGGGCACTGTTTATAAAGTTCCTATTGTTTTTCATGTTCTCCATGATGGCGGGGTGAATAATATTAGTCGCGAACAAATTTTGGATGCACTTCGAATTTTAAATGAAGATTATCGACTTCAAAATCCTGATGCAAATGATGTAGCATCCGTTTTTGCAGGAATGCAGGCTGATGTTGAAATTGAATTTGTCTTGGCAACCAAAGCTCCAGATGGAACTTGTTTCACTGGTATTACGCGTACATATGATCCTGTGGTAAGTAATGATGGTAGTTTAAATCAAGTTCAAGCAATTCGGGATGGAAACGACGTTTATCAAGGAGATTGGCCAGGAGATATGTACTTAAATATCTTTGTTGTTGGCTCTATCTCTGCTCCGGGCTCTTCTTTAATTACTTTAGGATATACAACATATCCTCAATGGGGTGGTTTAACGATGGCAAATGGGTTTCATGTAATTCATGATGCCGTTGGCTCAATCGGAACGGCAGGTGGATTTGATGAATCAACTTCTTCTCATGAAATTGGTCATTGGTTAAATTTAAGACATACCTGGGGAAATAGTAATAACCCGAATGAGGCAGGAAACTGCGATGAGGATGACCTTGTTGATGATACGCCTAGATGTGCAGGTATTCAGGGAGGATCATGTAGTCCAACAAATCCAAATCCTTTAAATTCGTGCAATCAAGATAATGCATATTGGGGATTTGATATTCAAGATCAAGTTGAAAATTATATGGATTATGCACACTGCGGAAGAATGTTTTCAGAAGGTCAAAAAGAACGCATGCGCAATGCACTTGAATCAAGTGTGGGAGGAAGAAATAATTTATGGACAGCACAAAATTTAATTGATACTGGTGCAGATGGAAACATTTACTTGTGTAAAGCTGACTTTGAAGCAGATAAAACAACTGTTTGCGTCGGTGATGTAATCAATTTTACAGATGGTTCGTTTAATGTTGTGAATGGGTGGACATGGGCGTTTCCAGGTGGATCTCCTTCATCTTCAACGATTCAAAATCCAGTTGTGACTTATAGCGTTCCAGGGATTTACGAGGTGTCTTTAACAGCGACGGATGGTTCTACGAATGATTCAGAGGTTAAAACAGCTTACATCAGAGTCTTGCCTGCTTCAGGCACACTACCACTAATTGAAGGGTTTGAGTCGTATTCAACTTTAAATAATATCAACGAATGGGAAGTTAAAAATGAGGAAGGGGTTGCATTCGAAATCAATAACAACTTGGGATTGAATAGTCAACAGTGTGTGACTTTAATGAATAATGGTGAAACTGAAGGAAGTTATGATGAGTTAATCTCGACTCCTGTAGACTTATCTGGAGTTACCAATAACATGACGTTGAGTTTTAGGTATGCCTATAAACGTAAGAATGGAACGGATGATGATTGGTTTAGAGTTTTTGCGTCAAATGATTGCGCAGCTTCTTGGGTGATTCGTAAAACTATGCACGGATTCCAATTGTCTTCAGATCAACAGTCTGCTGCATTTACACCAAGCTCAGATAATGATTGGACTACAGTGCATATGACGAACATTACAAGTAGCTTTTTTGTAGAGAATTTCAGGTATAAATTCCAATTTCAATCTGGAGGAGGAAATAACTTCTATTTGGATAATATTAACTTGTACGAAGGAAGTCCTTCTGATGAGCTGGTTTCTTTAAATGAAGGTGATGCAACAATTTTAGGATTGAAGGTATACCCTAATCCAACAGATGAGGAGTTGAATATTGCTTTCAATGTGGCTAATGATGAAACAATTCAATTGACTGTACAAGATGTGTCGGGAAAACAATTGAAGACAAATACGATAAAAGCACTTTCGGGGTCTAATCATGTTCTAATTGACACAAGAGACCTGGCAAACGGAATGTATTTCGTCCGATTGAATTCGGCTAACTCAAGTAAAGTTGTTCAATTTGTTGTGAAATAAGAAAAATAATTAAAAATTGAAAAGCCTCCGAAAGGGGGCTTTTTTTATGGTAAAGTTGATGTAAAACAGTTTATTAAGTGATGAAGGTAACAATATCATAGGTGAAATTACCTTAACTTTGTGATATAACTTAACACTTTTATTATGAAACAAATCTTAATGCTCGTAGGAGCAGTTTTTAGTTCTCTGCTTTTATCAGCACAGAATTATGGCGTTATTAATTCGGCAGGTACACAAGCTCCTTACGAATATAATTCAGCAGGAACGGCAATATTGTCGGTGCCTTCAGCAGATGTATTATCATCGGCTCAAACTATACCTTTTACTTTCGAGTATTATGGACAAAGTGTATTTAGCTATAAAGCGAGTGATAATGGATATATTACATTCAATACAGCTTCTACAACGAGTGAGCCAACGAATACAAGTATACCTTCAGCAGGTGGTCCGAATAATGCTATTTACGCATTTTGGGACGATCTAGAAGTTGCTTCAGGTTCGGGTTCAGTGGATGAAGTACGTACATTTACTTATGGTACAGCACCAAATAGGGTTCACGTTATTCAATGGTTTTCTGTAACGCCTCCATCAGGAAGCGGTTTTCTTTATGCTGCAATTCGACTATACGAATGTGGCGATTTTGATATTGTCCATAATTATGGAAATGCAACTGGATTGTCTGCCACGGTGGGTTGTGAGAATAGCAGTGGTACTTTAGCAACACAAATTGGCGGAAGTCCAAGTATGGATTATCCTTCATTGGGTGCTGCTGCAGATGACGATGAGGTTTATACATTTATGTGGGGTGGAATTGACTATGATTTATCTGTAGAATCTTTGGATTTGTCTGGAATGGTTACTGTAGGATTGCATAACGTAACCGGTACAATAGTGAATTATGGAGCTACACCAATTACACAATTTGATTTAAATTATACTTCAAATGGAGGTGCTAATAATACAATGACGGTAATGGCCAATATCCCTGCGTTTGGTGGTGAGTATAATTTCTCACATTCAACTCCACTAGACCTCTCAATAGGTGGTCAGGCTGTTGAACTTTGTGTTTGGGCGGATAACTTGAATGGAGGAAATACCGATCAACGAATGTGTAATGACCAAATTTGTAGCGATTTATACTCCAATCTTGGGATTTCAGGTACACGAACTGTGCTGTTAGAAGAGTTCACAGGTGCTTGGTGTGGATGGTGTCCTGATGGGGCCGTGATTATGGATGGTATTTATGCGGCCAACCCAAATGACGTAGTTCTTGTTTCTATTCATGATGGGGATGATATGGAGTTTGCTGAAGGGATTCGATCTGAATTTGGTGTATCGGCTTATCCAAATGGAATGGTTGATAGAAAAGTATTTGCCGGCGAACCAGACGAACCACACTCTAGAAGTGCTTGGTCTTCGAATGTTTTAAATCAAATAGGGTCATACACTCCAGCGGATGTTTCTATTCTGCATTCATATGATCCAGCAACACGCGAGATTATCATTGAAGTTACGGGTAATTATGTTGATTACGCTTCGGGTGATATGCGTTTAGGTGCAATGATTATTGAAGATGGTGTTACGGGTACGGGTTCTGGGTATGACCAAGTGAATTACTTGAATACAACAGCTGGTCATCCATTTGAGGGTGTTGGAGATCCAATTATAGGTTATGTGCATAATCATGTTTTAAGAGCAGTTCCAGGAGGTGCTATGGGTGTTGCTGGTACAATTCCTTCATTAGTTTCACCAAGTGACTCTTACACGGAAACATTTACATATACATTACCTGCGTCATATAATGAAGAAAACATTAAACTGATTGGTTTCTTGGATTATGCTGGTCCTGGTATCGGTGAACGTGAAATGATTAATGTTGCTCAAATGGATTTGGCTTATCAAGGAAATCTTGGTTTAACTGAATTTAATCAATTGAATAGCATTCGTGTTTATCCGAACCCGGCAAGTGAAGTTGTTAATATTGAGTTTATGCTTAATGAAACCGAAAATGCGAAAATCGCCATCTATGATATGTATGGAAAAATGATTGGAACTGTTTCTAATCAAGTTTTCAATTCTGGATTGCAGCGTGTTTCATACAATACAGAAAACCTTGCAAATGGCGTTTATATTGTAGAGATAACAATTTCGGGTGAAAAGCAAACAATGCGATTCATGGTGAAATAAGAAGTGCGAAAGTTTAATTGAAAAGCCTCCGAAAGGGGGCTTTTTTAGTTTAATAATGCAATAAGTGAAGGTATAGAAGAGTCGTTTAGTACGTGGTTAACATGAAATCCATTTTGCTCTAGTGAGTCTGCAGTACTGGTTCCCCACGCAATTATTCTACTGCTTGATGGAATAGCATTGTCAATTATGAAGCCTTCTACGTTAGATGGACTTGTGAATACATAGGTGTCACAATCTTCAATGGCCTTGCCTTGAATTTTTGTTTCGTACACTTCAACTTCAATAACAGCAGATTCCTCCAATTCAGAAGAAATAGTTTTTAAAGATTTTGTAGAGATTGGAAATAGAACTTTTTGTCCTCCAGACCAAGCCTTGAATTCTTTCGCAACAGATTGAATGTCGCCACTCTTAGTCCCTGTAAAGTCTACTCGATACCCCAATGTTTGAAGTAATTCAGCGGTTTTAGATCCTGTGCAAGCAATTTTCACCTTTCCTGGTATTTCATTAATCGCCTTGAAGAAAATAACAGACCTAGGACTTGTGAAAAAGATTATATCATAGGTTGATTCTAATTCGAAATCAATTCCTTCAAAATGTAAAAAAGAATGTGCAATAAGTTCAGTATTCTTATTGGTTAGAAACGTTTGTAATTGACCTAACTCTGATATATTTTTAGATATGAAAAGACGTGTTGACATCCCTTCTTATTTTTTTAAATCTGCAATTACTTTTTC
>Ga0193955_1000766_pt1 | contig 16871 bp, 18 predicted proteins | sample BB_6_MG_FD_140343 | JGI IMG/M metagenome (GOLD analysis project Ga0193955, IMG submission 140343) | Microbial mat bacterial communities from the Broadkill River, Lewes, Delaware, United States - BB_6_MG | ecosystem: Environmental > Aquatic > Freshwater > River > Microbial mats | place: USA... | reverse complement strand
TCTGCTATTTCAAATACCCTAACTTTGTCTTCCATTCGCTAATATCTCCCTTAGTTGTACGATATATTCATCTTTATTTTTACAGTTTCTATATAATGCTTTTTCGACTTTTATTTCATCTTCTAAACAGTCGTTGCATAAGTAAAAACTCCTACCAATTCCTGTAAAAGTTGTCAGCTTTTTATCTTTACACTGTAATCGGTTCAATAATTTTTGTGCTATCTTTTTTCTACAAACAACACAAGTTCTTATTGATATTTTTAACATTTTACCTAAAACTCTCTTAATCTTCTACAATCACACCACTATTATCAAAATCACATATCATAATTTTAAAGTGAGGAAAGTTTTCTTCTAATTTTTTTGCCAGTTTTACGGCATCTCTACCATATGCTAAATTAAAAAATGTCGAGCCACTTCCTGATAATGTACTCATTAAGGCTCCATTTCGTAATGCAACTTTTTGCACAGCAAACAGTTCTGGCATCTGCTTCATTCTGTAATATTGATGTATTCTATCTTTTGATGCACGTTTGAGCATTCTAAAGTCTTCACTCATAAATGCAGCTGTTAAAAGAGAGCTATGAGATACATTAAAAATAACATCCTCTTTTGAATATTTATACGGTAAAGTTTTTCTTGATAAGTTAGTAGAGATTGGTCTGTTTGGAATAACTACTACAGCTTTAAGTGTTTTAGGAATCTCTTTTCTTATAAAATACACTTCATTTTCATGTATAGTCGCAACTGTAAAACCACCCATTACAGCAGGTGTTATATTATCAGGATGCGATTCATAACTCAATGCTAAATTTAATAGTTTTTTATCATTTAACTCTATCCCTTCAATTGCATACGCTGAAGCAATTGCACTAATAATAACAGCACTACTACTTCCCAAACCTCTTGAAAGTGGTATCTCATTTTGAAATTCAAATCTAAACTGTTGCTGGCTATTACTAAAATTTTGGTGAAAATCATTAAAAGTAGAGATAAACATATTGTTATCTTTTAGTTTAGGATTATTAGCTCCCTCTCCTCTTAAAGATACACTATGAAATTTTGCTGGTTTAATTATAACATGATTTCTTATATTTAATGCTAATCCTAATGTATCAAAACCTGGTCCAAGATTTGCACTTGTTGCGGGTACACTTATTTTCATTCTAGTCCTTATTTTTCTTTCGAGTTTATTTTATTTATACAGCAGGGAGATTATACTTAGGTAGTGTATCATCAGTGTATTTAATCTTATCAAACTTTTGAGGTAAAGTAAATGGCTCTACTTTTTCATCATTTAAAAATTTAATGGCAATTTTATCATCATCAAGCTTATTATCATCACGAAAAAAATATTTTTTTCCTAATGCCTTAATAGGAGAGTTATTATTTAAATCAAATCCACTTATTGCAAATAAAGGAATTTCTTTTACTATTGAAATAGTTTTTAAAAAAACATATGCAATTTTAATTGCCATATAACTTCCTGGTCCACTTACATAATATATCTCATGAACATTGTATTTTTTCATAATAATATCAAATAAAGAGGGTAATATATCACTTGTTTTTCCATCTTTTGAGACCGTTTCTATTAATATATCATTTTGATAAATTCCTACTATTATAGGGTTTGATATTGATATAACTAAAACTTTAGATTGTTGCATATGCTTTCTCTAAAGATTCTACTTCCTCTTTTACATCTTCTATATCTACTATCTCATAGTTTTCTGGATCTTCTAATAGTTTTTTTGTTAATAGATGGTTTAAATGATGGCTTCCAGCATGTGCATTATACTCACCAATCATTGTATATCCAAGTAGTGACATATCTCCAATGGCATCTAAAATTTTATGTCTTACAAATTCATCATGATATCTTAGACCATCTGGATTTAAAATCTTTTGATCATCTAAAACTATAGCATTATCTAAACTTCCACCTTGTGCAAGACCAATACTACGTAAATATTGAACTTCATGTAAAAATCCAAAAGTTCGAGCTCTACTTATATTTTCTTTATACTCTTCAATTGAGTAATCAAATCTAAATGATTGCTCCCCTATAGCGGGATGTTCAAAGTTAATAGAAAAATCATAGATGATATGATTGGATGGTATTAATTTTACCGATTTATTATCGTGTTTAACCTCAACCTCTTTTTTAACTCTAATAGCTTTTTTACTTTTATTTTGTTCTTTAATACCAACTTCATCCAGTAACATACAAAAACCACTACTACTCCCATCTAAAATAGGAACCTCATCATTATCTAATACAACTCGTAAATTATCTATACCATATGCATATATTGCAGATAAAAGATGCTCAATTGTTGATACGACAACCTCATCTTTACCTATAACTGTTGCCATTTTAGTATCAATTACATTCTCAGGTAATAAAGGAATTGTGACTGCTTCATCATTTCTATAGAATACTATTCCCATATCATCATCAAGTGGTTCAAGTATCATCTTTACAGGCACCCCTTTATGAAGTCCTATCCCTACAATCTCTACACTTTTTTTAATTGTTCTTTGTTTCATTATTTACCATCAATATCTATTTTTGCTTTTTGTAAAACATCTGTTATTCTTACTTTTATCCAATTTCTATCCATCCACTCAATTGGATTCACCTCAACACCTTGTACTAAAACACCAAAGTGTAAATGATCTCCAAATACAGCACCTGTTGAACCTGTATGTGCAATTTTACTATTAGTAGAAACATGTTCTCCAACTTCTACATTTTGAGAACTTGTATGTGCATATAAAGTAGCAAGTCCCATTCCATGATTAATGATAATAGAGTTACCATAAAGTCCTAAATAATTTTTAAATATAACTTTTCCTTCATTGGAAACTCTTATAGGTGCTTTTTTTACACTTGCCCAATCGATTCCTAAATGCCATGCTTCATTAATTTTTTCACCATTTAAATAATAGTGTCTTCTATCTCCATAACCAGCAACAGTTTTTGATCCTCTTAATCTTTTAAAAGCTTTTATATTAAATTTTTCTACCATCTCGTTGTGATCATTATCTAAAACTGTTTGTTCTATTGTCTTCACATTTTTTTCTCGCAGTGTTGTATTTGAATATGTAAATATTTCTTCTAAACTCTCAGGAATTTGCTCAAAACTTTGTTCTAAAACACTTGCACTTACATTTTGTATAAATTTTTCACTTATGTTAATTCTGTCATGTTTTACAGATTTTTTTTGTATGTAAAACGGAACTTTTGTTATTGTTTTATTTTCTGCTTTATCTGTTACTATTAAATTCACTCGGTTAAATGATTCTATATCCATCGGCCATGCTATAAGTGCAACGTAATAATTTTCTTTATAGTAAGGCATCAATTTATAATTTTTTACATCATTAAACGAGATATATGCATCTTTTAAGTTTTCATCCTGTACTTTTACTACAACAACTCCACTTCCACCTCTTTGAATATATCTTGAGTTTCCAATAACATTAGCAATAGGTTTCTTTGTATCAATGCTTACATTAATCTGATCAACTGCTTTATTTCCTTCTAAAAAATTCCATTTACTATTATCTACTACTTCAACTTCTAAAGTAGTATTAAGACCTTTATAAAACATATCTAATTTAGGAGGCTCGATTTCTAAAACTATCTCTTTTTGACTTTTTGTCATCACTTTTTGTGCTAATACAATATCTTTTGTACCATCTTTAAAAGTGATTTTATAATATTTAATTCCAGTATCATCTTTTATAGTAATTTTAACTGTAGATTTTAAGTTCCAGTATATATCTTTTTTAGATTCTACTATTGGTTTATTTTGTTCAAAAGCTGGAGAAAGATACAAATATGCTAATCCTACAACGATAGCTAAAACAACTACACCTATTATTATTCCAAATGGACTTTTCTTACTTTCTTTAAACGTCAAAATTCACCCTCTATATATCTAATATTCATTGATTATAACAAAACTTTATTTAGTTCTTCTATAATGAAGTTGTTTATATCCCTCTTTTCTTTTTTTATAACTACTTAAGGCAAATGGATTGTGAATATCTAGGATATCTATAGCTAAACAATCTCCTCCATCACGTCCTATTCGACCTAAATACTGAACCAATCTTCCATAATATGAAATAGGTGTGGCAAATATAATTGTATTTAAATGAGGAAAATCTATCTCCTCTCCAAAAAATGAAGTAGTTGCTAACACGAGTGAAGCATTTTGAACTTTACTCATGTTTTCAACTTGTTCATTTTTTTTCATACTCCCATGAACTGAAATAAAATCTATTTTGTTTGATTTTAAAATAAGTTCTATATTTTCTATATGCTCTATCCTATCTGTTAAAAGTAAAATTTTTCTCTCTTTATATTTAATGATTTCATTATAAATTAGTAAATTACGTTCATCATTGGAGATTATTTCACTCATTAGATCTGAAAAGTTGTCTACTTTACTTTCAAATGTTGATTCTACTATTTTTAATTTATTTGTTACTGTTTTTTTACTCATAACTTCATAAGCAATAGTTCCTAACTGCTGAAAGATTAAAGGTTCCATTCCATCTTTTCTATTAGGTGTTGCACTTAGACCCAAGATATATTTTCCTTCAAACTCTTTGATAATTTTTTCAAATGTCAATGCAGGAATATGATGGCATTCATCAACTATAACAAACGAGTAGTTTTTAATTATTGTAGTATTATTTTTTAAACTTTGCATCGTTGCAACATCTAACTTATTCGTAAGTGTATTTTTACTTTTTCCTAGATATCCTATCTCTTTTTTATGATATCCAAAATAGTTTTCAAATCGCTCACACCACTGATCTAAAAGCATATTTTTATTTACTATTACTAAAGTATTACACTCTCTTAACTCGATCATTTTCGAACCAATTAATGTTTTTCCAAATCCAGGAGGTGCTATACATAAAGAAAAATCTTTTTTTTGTATTTGCTCTATAGCTTTTTTTTGTTCATCTCTTAAAGTATATGAAATTTTATTAAACTTTGTTTTTATATATACTCTTTCATCCACGTATGTAGTATCTAGATTATATTCTTGAAAAAGTTCTATCACTCCTCTCATAAGTCCACGAGGAAGTATTAACTCTTTAGTTTGAATATTTTTTGTAAAACTATATATTTTTTGAGGAATATTATAAAGAGGTTTTCTCAAACTTTGGAGAATTTTTATTTGAGGATTCTCAAAACTTGCTAAAGCTTCTAACTTTTTCACTAACTCTTGAGATAAAAAATGTATATCTATATAAATAGCATCTTTTAAAATAATATAGTTTTTCTTTGATTTTTGTTTGAGATGCTCTAATTTTTTAATTTGTAATGCAATAGAATCTCTACTTCGGTAGAGCTCTTCTAATTGCTGTTCGATTGTCGACATGTTTAACTTAAGATTCTATCTCTATTGTTTCCTCATCAGGTTTTTTATCAATCTCTTTTGTAGTCACTTCTAATTTATTATATTGACTGCATCTAGTAGAGTTTTTCTTTTTACCTTCACCCTCAAAAATACCATTTTGTTCTATAGTTAATTCATCATATTGCATTTTACCAATTACTCTACCTGAACCTAATATATTTACCTGTCCAACATCAAATAATCCGTCTATTACACCATTTACAGTAAGTACTTTAGCTCTGATTTCACCTAAAACTTCACCATTTTTTCCTATTGTTACATCTTGCGTAGCAACTATAATACCATCAAATCTACCATCAATAAATATAGATCCTTTTGTATCAATCATACCCTTAACTGTTGTACCATTACTAATTACTGTTGTACCAATTTGTTCTGCTGGTTTTTTATTAGTTTTATTAAAGATTCCCATTCTACTCTCCTTTGTTTTTCAAATACTTCTTCATAATTTTTCATATTCCATCTTGCAAAATATGTTGGATCGAGTACTTTATTTGCATGTCTTATCTCATAATGTAAATGTGGGCCGTTACTTCTTCCACTATTTCCACTTTTTCCTATTATTTGACCTTTACTTACTACATCACCAGCTTTAACATTTACAAAACGTAAATGCCCATATGCCGTCTCAAATCCATAATTGTGTGATACTATAATAACTCTTCCTAAAGTACCTTCATTTTTATCTTGAACATATCTCACTACACCATCAGCAGTTACTTTAACAGGTGTTCTTCTAGCAGCTCTTAAATCTAATCCATTATGATACTGTTTTTTCTTAGTTATAGGATGAGTACGCCAACCAAATGCAGATGTTGGTGTACAAACTTCAAGTGGACACTCACTTGGTATCGTTTGTAACATAAATATTTTTTCAGATGAAGTTAATTTTGCAAGTGTTGCTCTTTGAATAAGAGAGGTATCATCCTCTTTATCAATACCTATAATCTCTTCAATCTCTTCAAGTTGAGAACCTAACTCTTCAATTTGAGCTATTTTAGATTCTATTTGTTTACTGTATATATTATTTACTTCCGTTAACTTTGCTCTGTCAAGCGATAAATCATTAACACTTTTTGAAAGTTGTGAAATTGTAAAAAAGCTAATTGTAACTACAGCTAAAACAGTCACTATTGTCCAAAACACAATTTTTTTAATTACTTTATTTACACTAAAAGATTTAGAGCTATTTATATCAGAAATTGTTATGACTAATCTATCTTTTCGCATACTGTTTATACCCTTTCAAAAAATTTTCTACGACAGAAAATGAACCAAAAACTAAATAGTTTTCTTCACTTTTAAGATTGATTATATCAAAATCACTTGATTTTAAACCAAAACTGTAAATAATTTCTTTTAAAATCGTTTTTTCTACTATTCTTTTATCTTCACATTCTATAATTTGTATCTCTTTTATATAAGGCTTTAATATCTCCAAAACTTTTTTGTAGTCTTTATCTTTAAAACTATTATATACTAAAATAAAAGTCTTTTTTTCATCTTTTAATTCATTTGCAATTACTTCTGCAGCTAATGGATTATGCCCTACATCTAAAATAATATTTTCACTTAAACGTTGAAAGCGTCCCTCTAACTTTGGTAGAGTATATCTAATATCTTCAAATCCTAAATATTCTAATACACAAAATACAACTTGCAAGTTTTGCTGTAAATACAAAGGAAGGTCCCAAATATCTCTGTTTAAATCATGTTTATATTCCTGTAGGATTATTTCATTTCTATTTGAAAGTATCTCTTCTTTGATTTTTAATACTTCAGGATAAACTTGATTTGCAACTACAAAAGTATTATCACAGCTTCTCATTTTTGTACTAGCTATCGCTTCTATAGTATCTCCTAGAAAATCTTGATGGTCAAGACCAATTGTAGTAATAATAGACAAATTATTTTCCACTACATTTGTTGCATCAAACTCTCCACCTAACCCAGCTTCTAATACTAAATAATCTCTTCCGCTACTAAGATACAAACCAATCAAAGTTGTATATTCAAAATAGGTTAACTTTTCTAGTAAACTTTCTGGTAATATCTTTTGTATCTTTGTATGTGTAAGATTGAGTGTTTCATCAGACACATTTTCTCCGTTTATCCATATTCGTTCATTAAACTTTAAAATATGTGGAGAACTATAATGTAAAACATTTTGATTTTGTTGCATTAAAAAGGAAGCTAAATATCTCCCAGTACTTCCTTTTCCATTTGTTCCAACAATGTGTATTACGTAAGGTAACTTTACTTTTTTACTAAGTATCTCCCATGAAAGATTAATTACATCGTAATCAATCTTATCATAATACATCGTTTTCTTTTCTAAAAAAGTTTCTAATTGACTGATAATTTACTTTTCCTTCATATCGGTAATTGCAATTTTGGAAAATACATCAGTTAAAGCTTTAGTTGAAGCAATTTTAACAGCATTGTTCTTTTTTTGATCTGATATTATTGATGTTGAATCAACTGCGTAATCATAATAATTACTTACACTAATTGATTTAACTTCTTGATCTCTTTTTTGATATAGAACATTTATTTTAACTGTTGTTCTATAACTTTGAGCATATCCATTATCATCTGTACTCATAGCAGAATGACTCACTCCTGATAAAGAAACAATAACTATTGTATCTGCTGCCTCTTTATCATCTGTAAGATTTGCTTTAAATTGATTCAAAATCATCTCATTCATAGCATCTTTAACATATACAGAGTTTTGTGCATTTGTAATATCTACAAGTAAATCAACATATACATTTCCACTAATTGCATTTTTAGCATAATAAGAAGTGGGTTTATATCCACACCCTACAAATAAACTAAAACAGATAAACAACGAGATTATATATTTCAAAATTACCCTTTTACTACAAGATTAACTAATTTATTAGGAACAACTATCTCTTTAATCATCTCTTTTCCATCAATCCATTTTTTTGTATTAACATTACTTTTTGCAATTGCAAGAATTTCATCTTTAGATGCAGCTGGGCTCACCTCGATTTCACCTCTTTTTTTACCATTGACTGTAACTGCTAATACAATACTCTCTTGCACAAAAACCTCTTCTTTGACAGCTATTGTATTTTCAAAGTTGGCTCTAGCAAATAACATATCACTTAATTCCCAACAAGTATGTGGAATAATAGGTTCTAAAATATTTGTAAGGATATAATATCCCTCTAACCAAAGTGTTCCATTAGTTTGTTTATTTAAAGCATTTAAAGCTTCCATACAAGATGCGATCAATGTATTAAAAGCGTATGTTTTATTCATCACTTCATCTGATTTCTGTAATGCTTCATAAACTTTTTTTCTAGCTTCTTTTTCCTCTTTATTTAAAGAAGAGTGATCAATAGTATCTATTTTAGAAGCATTTGAACCTTCACAATTAGAGCTTCCTTCATAAAATCTTCGTATAAATCTATAAGCACCTTCAACAGCACTATCATTCCACTCTAACTCTTTTGTAGGAGGTGCTGCAAACATCATAAATAGTCTTGCTGTATCTGCTCCATATTTAGAAACAATTGCATCAGGATCTACTACATTTCCTTTTGACTTTGACATTTTGGCACCATCTTTTAAAACCATACCTTGCGTTAACAACTGAGAAAAAGGTTCGATAGAGTTCGTATATCCAAGTTGATTAAGTGCTTTTGTAAAAAATCTTGCATACAAAAGATGTAAAATAGCATGCTCTATTCCACCAACATATTGGTCTACATTCATCCAATAATCACTATTTGATTTATCAATACCTACATCGTTCCATTTTTTTGGATTTGTTGCATATCTTAAAAAGTACCAAGAAGATTGTACAAAAGTATCTAACGTATCAGTCTCTCTTATAGCATCTTTACCACACTTAGGACAACTTGTATGTTTCCATGTAGGATGATTTTCTAAAGGATTTCCTTCACCTGTAATCTCTACATCTTCAGGAAGTGCCACAGGTAAGTTTTCCATCTTTTCAGGGACAATGCCACAATCATCACAATGAATAAATGGAATAGGAGCACCCCAATATCTTTGTCTAGAAACACCCCAGTCTCTTAGTTTATAATTTATCTGTTTTTTACCTAAAGTTTCTTGTTCAAAATCATATATAATAGACTTTTTAACTTTAGTGTTTTTTTGTCCATCATACTTGCCACTATTGATAAGTTTTCCTTCACCTATAAATGCTTCAGACATATCTGTGTCATTTTCAATCACTATATTTATAGGTAAATCATATTTTTTTGCAAATTCAAAATCTCTTTGATCATGTGCAGGTACAGCCATGACTGCTCCTCCACCATATGAAACAAGTACAAAGTTCGCAACCCATACAGGTATTTCTTTCCCTGTAATTGGGTGGACTACAGTAATCTCTAAATCTAAACCAGCTTTGTCTTCAGTTGCTCTATCTCTCTCACTTACTTTTTTCATCGCTTTAATTGCTTCAATCTTTTCACTACTTAAAAGATTATTTTCAATTAAATATGTAACTATTGCATGCTCAGGAGCCAATGCGGAATAGCTTACTCCATAGATTGTATCAGGTCGCGTTGTAAATACAGTATATTTATCAAAATTGTTTCCAAGTTTCTCTTTTGAACTTGGACTTAATGAAAAATCAAACTCTAACCCTTCACTTCTTCCGATCCAATTTTCTTGCATCGTTAAAACTTGTGATGGCCATTTACCCTCTAAAGTTTTTAAATCATCTAAAAGAGTTTGAGAATATTTTGTAATCGCTACATAATACCCAGGCATCTCTTTTTGTTCAACTTCATTATCACAACGCCAACAACAACCCTCTTCAACTTGTTCATTAGCTAAAACAGTATGACAATCTTCACACCAATTTACAGTAGAAGACTTTTGATATAAAAGACCATCTTCATACATTTTAATGATAAACTCTTGTTCCCATTTTGTATATAATTCATCACTTGTAGCAAACTCTCTTGTTTTTGAAAAACTTAAACCTAAACCTTCAAGCTCTTTTCTCATATAATCAATATTTTCGTAAGTCCATTTTTTTGGATGAGATTTATGTTTAATTGCTGCATTTTCAGCAGGCATACCAAAACTATCCCAACCAATAGGATGTAAAACATTACAATTGTTTTTTCTAAAGTGTCGTGCAAAAGCATCACCTAAACAGTAGTTTCTCACATGTCCCATATGAATTCTTCCACTAGGGTATGGAAACATACTTAAAATAAATTTTTTCTCTTTTCCTGAAGCTTCTACAGAGTCTTCGTCAAAAGGCTCATTTGTACTATGTTCATTCCAAAAATTTTGCCATTTTTGTTCTATAACAGATGGACAATATTCCATATTTAATATTCCTTATCTTGTGTTTTTGCACTTTCTATTAATGCTAAAGCAATAGAGAATAGATTAGCAACAACTGCTCCAATTGCAAGGGCTATTGCTAAATCTACATTTTCAGTAAAAGAGTATACTATGAATGCAGGTATGAGGTGTAAATCAGCAACTAAAGAACTTGCTAATAATTCCGCTGCTAGAAGATTTCTAACACCGATTTTTAAAATTGTTGATATAACATTAACCCCAGCTGCTAAAAATAATGCTATCTCATTTTGTTCATACAAAAATCCTGCTGTTGTTGTTAAACTCATCAATGAAAAGAATATATATATTACCTTACCCCAATCCATACAAACTCCTATAATTAATATCTATTATTTCGCATTGTATATTAATGTTGGTTATAATTTGGTTAATAGTAAAAATTATTACTTTAAACTTTTATTTAATAAGTTTATAGTAATATATTAATCGTTAGAAAAATTACTTATTGAGGCTTATATGAAATTATTTATACCATTATTTCTTGCACTATTCATTTCAGGGTGTACGTTAACAAACATAAATCAACCAAATAATACCAAAAAAGAAAAGAAATCCGCACTAGAGATTCTAAAAGACGATAATAAACAGGTCTTTAGTAGTAAATATGGGATGAAGCCAGAACATGTTTATACAAACTTAAATAATACAATTATAGATATTGCAGATCAATTATTTCATACAAGAAGTAATAAAAAAAATCCAACAAGAGTTATATTAACATCATTTGTTGATTTAAATAAGCTAGAAACAACATCAATTTTTGGAAGACTTGTCAGTGAAAGTATGTTTAATGAGTTACATATAAGAAAATTTCTAGTTACAGATTTTCGAGGTAGAGATGCTGTTACTGTTAGTGAAGATGGAGAATTTCATATTACTAGAGATGTTGATGAGTTGAAAGACAACGTAGAGGCAGTAGAATATATTCTTGTTGGAACTTATGTTAAATTTGAAAATGACAGTCTGCTTATTAATGCAAGAATTTTAGATTCTATTTCAGGAAATGTATTTTCCTCTGCTCGAGTTGTTTATAGACCAAAAGACTGTTCGTTATTTGGAATATGTGAAAAAAAAGAAGTAAAAAAAGAGGTGTTAACATCTGACATTATAAAAGCTCTTCGGTCTAAACAAATAAATAAAAAAGAAGAAGAGCCAGAAGATAAAACACCAATAATGATAATAGAAGATAAATAGATGCAATTAACTACCATCAAAAAAACAGGATTACTTTTTTTATCTGCAGTATTATTTACTGCCTGCACACCAAAAGATGTAGTTGTGTATCAACAAGAAGATGAACTTTTAAACTGCCGAAAACTAACCGGAAAAATTGCTGAACTAATGAATACAAATGAGGAAATAAATAAAAAAACAGGTTTAGAAAAACCAAGTTTAATATTATGGTATTTTTTTCCTGCTGGTGGTGTAATCAACCAAGTTGATGCAAGTGTAGGTAGAGATAAGATTGATAATAGATTTAACTATCTTATAAAATTAAAAGTAAGACAAAACTGCGACTTTACAGATAAAGAGATAGAGTTTTCGAAGTTAAATGGAAAAGGTAGATTTTCAGAAAGAGTTGAACAATGGTCCATAGAAGCTGAAAAATACAATAAACAATGGAATGAAAAACATGATTAACATACAGAAAATTAGCTTAATTGCAATCACATTACTTTTTACTGCTTGTAGTATACCTAGATCAATTAGTATACCTGAGATGAGATACAATGCCGAAATTAAAAATACTAACTACGATGCAATAATTTCTATTTTATTACAAAAAGCTTCTTATCAAATTTTTCCAAATATGACAATGAATGAGATATTAATTGTTCCAAATTTTGCAGAAACAACAACATTAAGAAGTAATACAAGATTAAGTTTTATATTATCTGACACATTAAAAAATAAACTTGTATCACAATATAGTTACACAGTTAGAGAGATAGAACTATCTAGAAACTTTAGATTTGGAGAAGAAGGCTTTAAAGTTTTAACTCGGGACTCTAAAAATATTAATAATAGTGTAATTAAAGCAAGGTATGCAGTTGTAGGAACATATACATTAACTAAAAATCAATTATTGTTATTTTTAAGATTTATTAATATCCGAGATGGTTTAATTCTGGCTTCTTCAACATATAGCACAAATTTAACTCAAGAGATCAAAGACTCTAATCAAATTGTAGAATCAGTAATCTTTCAACCTATGACTTTATAATAACTCTTTTAATAAAAGATTGTATTTCACTTCACCTCTGAATTCATTTTTTGAAATCGTTGCAGTGAAATCAATTTGATCTCCCAAATTGATAGATTCGCAATCTGCAAAAACAAGTACCTCTATAATATTTATACCATCACCCACCACTAGTTTTTGGTATTCTTTATTTTTTCCCATTTTAGATACGTTAAAGACTTCTAAACCCGAAAATCTAAAGATTGGGTAAGGATTTGTGATACCATAAGGTCGAAAAGATTCTATTAAACTATAGACTCTTTCATCTACATTTTGTATATTTATTTTTCCAATACTATATGTACTTCTATCCTCTGCTAATTTTGGAACAGTTATCATATTTTGATTAATAAGTTTTTTAAATTCCTCGATTCTTTTTGTTTGTATACTCAATCCCGCTGCCTGTTTATGTCCACCAAAACCATTTAATACTAAACTACAAGTTTTTATTAATTCATAAAGGTTTACATTTGAGGTACTTCTACAACTTGCCTTTGAATTCTCACCATTTATACTAAATACTATTGCAGGTTTTTTATATTTTTCGCACAATTTTGAAGCAACAATCCCGACTATCCCCTCGTTCCAATCTTCTGAAGAAACAACTACGACTTCATCGTTAGCATCTACTTGTATTTTTGCTTCATTAAACATTTTTAGTTGATCTTCTTTTCTTGATTCGTTTAATTCTATGAGGTAATCAAGTTGCATATTGGCTTCTAATTCATCAAAAGAGAGAAGAAATTCTAATGCTACAGAGGGATCTGACATTCTTCCTGCACAATTTATCAAAGGTGCAATTTTAAAACCTATATCTTCTTCAGTAATGGATTTTAATTCAAATCGCTTCCGTAATGCAACTATTGCAGGTCGTTCACTTGTTTCTAAAAGTTTTATTCCCGCTTTTACCATTGTTTTATTTAAACTTACCATTGGCATTATATCTGCAACAATTGCTAAACATAATAAATCAAATAGTTCCATAAGATTGTATTTAAAATTTAATTCTTTTTTAATATTTGCACACAAATACCAAGCTATTTGTGCACCACAAATATCCTTAAAAGGGAAAGGACAATCATTTTGTTTAGGATTCACAATCGCATATGCATCAGGCAAAATATCTCCTACGGTATGATGATCTGTAATAATTAAATCCAATCCTCTTTCTTTACATATATTTGCTGATTCAACCGCACTAATTCCATTATCAACAGTTACTACAACACCATCGTAAATCTGCTCTAAAATAATAGGACTTAAACCATATCCATGCTCAAACCTATTTGGTATAATATAATTAATCTCTACACCTAAACTAGCAAAAAAGGAAACCATAATCGCAGTAGATGTAACACCATCAACATCGTAGTCACCTACTAAATTAATTGTTTCATCATTCTGTATCGCTTGCACTATACGTTTTGTTGCTTTTGATATATCTTTAAATTGTTCTGGAGTTGGTAAACTTTTTAACGTCGTGTATTGGTCGTCTTTTATTCTATTAAATAAAATTTTTTCTATTTCTTGTATACTTAATTCTTCATTCATAAATAATTATATCGTTTTTAAACTATTTTTAGATAAAATCTACGATAAAATAAGAAAATGAAATATTAAATTTAGGATAAATTAAATGGAAAAAGCAAAATATATCTGGATGGATGGAGAGCTTACCCCTTGGGATGAGGCAAAAGTTCATGTTCTAACACATACTTTACATTATGGAAATGGTGCTATTGAAGGTACAAAAGCATATAAAACTGAAGATGGAAGATGTGCTATATTTAAGCTAAATGAACATACAAAAAGACTTTTAGATTCATCTAAAATGACTTTAATGAATGTCCCATTTACACTAGAGGAGCTCAATGCAGCCCAAGTAAAACTATTACAAGAGAACGAACTTTTTGAAGGTGCGTATATTAGACCTCTTGTTTATTTAGGCTATGGTGTAATGGGATTATACCATAAAGATGCACCTGTAAATGTATCTATTTCAGCATGGAAATGGGGAGCTTATTTAGGGGAAGATGGTTTAAAAAATGGAATTAGACTTAAAATTTCATCAATGACAAGAGGTGGAAACACTTCAGGAATGGGAAAAGCAAAAGCAGTTGCAAACTATCTTAACTCTCAAATGGCTAAATATGAAGCTGTTGAAGCAGGATATGATGAAGCATTGATGAGAGATGACCAAGGATATATAGCAGAAGCTAGTGGTGCATGTTTTTTTATGGTAGAAGATGGTAAACTAATCACACCACCGAATGACAACTCTTTAAAATCAATTACTCAAGCTACTGTTATTGAATTAGCAAATGATATGGGTATTGAAGTGATAAGAAGAAGAATCACAAGAGAAGAGGTATATATTTGTGATGAATGTTTCTTAACTGGTACAGCTGCTGAAATCACGCCTATAAAAGATGTAGATGCAAGAATTATTGGTTGTGGAAGTCGTGGTCCAATTACAGAAAAAATTCAAACAGCGTATTTTGATGTAGTTTCTGGTAAAAATGAAAAGTATTTAAAATACTTAACATACATTAATTAAATTAAACAATATATTTAAGTCAAAACAAAGTGCAATAATATATTATTGTACGACAAATTAAAAAAGGAAAAAAATGCCTATAGATAATGACTATTTTAAAAATAGACAGCAACAGAGTAACGGTTCTAACAATAAATCAAATAATGACAATGGAAGCGGAGGAAATGGAGGAGGATACCAACCACCATTTGAAGCACCACAAATGTTTAAAAATTTCAACAAACAATCTGGACTATTATATGCAGTTATTATTATTGTAGTAGCTTTATTTATGACAAAACCATATGTAATTATTAATTCAGGTGAAGTTGGTATTAAAGTTACTACAGGTAAATATGAAACTGATCCATTACAACCTGGTTTTCATCTATTTATTCCAGTAATTCAAAAAGTTATCACAGTAGATACGAAAGTAAGACTTATTAACTATATGTCAGTTGAAAAAATGAGTGGTTTTGATAGTGGGATAAAAGTAAATCCAGCTATTAATATTTTAGATGCAAGAGGATTACCTGTATCGATTGAATTAACTGTTCAGTACAAGCTTTTACCTTCTGGAGCACCTTTAACAATTGCAACTTGGGGACTTTCTTGGGAAGATAAAATCGTTAATCCTGTTGTAAGAAATATTGTAAGAAATGTTGTTGGTGAATTTAATGCAGAACAACTTCCTACAAAAAGAAATGAGATTGCTGTGTTGATTGAAAATGGGATTAGAACTCAAATTGAAGCACTTCAAGGAAAACCTGTTTCTATTGAATCTGTTCAGTTAAGAGAGATTGTTCTTCCTACAAAAATTAAAGAGCAAATAGAGAGAGTTCAAATAGCGAACCAAGAGTCTGAGAGAGTAAAATACGAAGTTTTAAGAGCAAGACAAGAAGCTGAGAAAAAAGCTGCTTTAGCTAAAGGTGAAGCTGATAAAAATAGAATTGAATCTCAAGGTAGAGCTGATGCAGTTACTATTGAAGCAAATGCACAAGCAAAAGCAAATAAACTTATTGCTAACTCATTAACTCCAAATTTACTTAAAATGCAACAAATTGAAGTACAAGGTAAATTCAATGATGCACTAAGAGAAAATAAAGATGCTAAAATATTCTTAACACCTGGTGGTTCTACTCCAAATATTTGGGTAGATACAAAAGACAAGTCAAGAGACTCATCAATCAGATAGTATAAAGGGATTTTCCCTTTATCTGAATGAACTAACTATGCAAAAAATTAAATATATCAT
>Ga0193955_1000764_pt1 | contig 16894 bp, 12 predicted proteins | sample BB_6_MG_FD_140343 | JGI IMG/M metagenome (GOLD analysis project Ga0193955, IMG submission 140343) | Microbial mat bacterial communities from the Broadkill River, Lewes, Delaware, United States - BB_6_MG | ecosystem: Environmental > Aquatic > Freshwater > River > Microbial mats | place: USA... | reverse complement strand
CCCGGGAACGACATCCGATACCCATAAATGCTGGCGGATCAGCGTAATACTGGCCGCACGCTTCTTAAGATCCCGGGTCTCCAGGCGCAGGTCGGCTTGAACGTATCGACACGGATAGCCGCCCACTATTTCTGTTTCAGGACTGAGCGTGATGGTGAACACCGGATCTAAAACCTTGTAGCGGGCATTTAGAATTTCGGCAGCCCCCTGCACCATGGCATTATCGGCTTGGAGCATGCGTGCATGGTGAAGGTTTTCAAACGGCAGGGTCACAATTTTATTTTTATACCAGTCAATTTCCCGGATCCGTCGTTTTTCCAGCAAAAAATGGGTGGTGTCCCGCTGGACCTTCACCTCACCGAAAAACCGCTTCATCCAACTGCCGGTGTAACGGGTCTGTTTGTCCACCAGCATGGCCCGGGGGGTGTACCCCACCCGAAGTTCTGATTCCTGTTTACCCATGAGGTATTCATCACTCTGGTATTCGTGAACAAACAGTACGTCAGCCGGACAGACACCGGGCATGACGCAAACTAATGTCAACCAGATCCCCCAAACTATGCCGGTCAGTTTTATCAATGGTTACAGCCCCAAAAAATTTTGATGGAGATAAGAGAGACCAAACATGGTCACCAGGGGAATACCCAACCCGAACAGCGAGCCCCAGAAAATGCTTCCACTCGGATCAAACCCATATGGTTTGGTGTAATACAAGATAAAATTGATGCCCACCCCGGCAAACAGATAGGTATTATACCATCTACGCTTGTTTTTTTCCCAATTGACCAGTCGCTGGTTGCGCGCTTCTTGTGTTGTCATGATTTCCTGCCTGAAAGATTCTGTTCCATCCAATGTGTATGCGCCGTCCCGGCCCTCGGTGTCGGGACGGCGCATATCGATTACTCTTCGGGTCTGATATCCAGTGAATACTTTTGGATCACCTCTTCTTTGCACGGTTTGGTCATCAGGCTGACGACGATAAAAAACGCAAACCCCACAAATACCCAGTAAAACTGGTGGGGGGTGCTGATTTTATTGGCCGGGTCACTGAGAAAAAACCAGTGATAGCTGCCCAGTTTATATTTTGCATACATCCATGACCCGCATGAAAGCGTTGTCATGACCAGGATGTTGGTGATGGCGGCCGTTGTCGTGGCCCGGGTCCACCATATACCTAAGATCAACGGAGGGCCAACGGAGCAGAGGATAACGATAAATGCCGCCCCGGAGATATCCAGAACCAGTGCCGGCGGACTGAACGCAAACAGCATACAGACAAATACGATCAATACGGTCATCACCCGTGTGGCCTGCACAGGTTTTTCTTCGGGCCATCTGCTGCCGAATACTTTTCCCATCAGGTCCCTGCCCAGCAGAACATTAAGGACCATGGTCCAGCCTGAGGCTGTGGCCATGGCAATGGCCAGACCGCCGGCAGCAAGTACGGAAAGCAGGAATGGACTTTTCAACCCTTCCACGGCGGCAATCATGGAATAATCTGTCACCGATGCCCCGGCAACCCCGTATGCGGTCTTCATGTGTTTGAGTACCCCCATGGCATTGGTGACACCTTCGGTCTGCATAAGCGGATGAAGCGTTTCGATCAATACCCTGGCACCGGTGCCGATAATCACCAGCCCGCCGTACATGGCACCACCGATGGTGACGGCCCAGAAAACACTGCGCCGTGCCGCCTTGATGTCCTGGGTGGTAAAAAACCGAACCACGGTGTAAGGCATGGCCGAAAACCCGAAATGCCACACAAAGAAAAAGCCCACTACGCCGGTCCAGGTGGCCATGAGCGGATGGGATGCCGTCTCAGAAACATAGGGCATATTGAAAAAATTGCCGCTGTTGGCCAGCACAGCATCGGTCAGGCCGTTCAGCCCGCCGAAGTTATAGATGACATATCCGGCGGCCAGCACCGATGCCACGGTCATGGCAACCCCCTGGAACGCCGTTGAGATGGTGGCGGCCACCATGCCGCCGAAATAAATATATGCAAACACAACAACCGATGCCAAAATCACGGATACATTGAATGGAATCTGCAGAATGGCCAGCAGAAATAGGGCCGTGCCCACAATGGACAAAATGACGTATGCCAGTCCCCCGATGAGTGTGGGAATGCCTGCCACCAGGCGTAGCCATTTTGTATCATAGCGGTCTGCATAGTAGTCCGTGAAAGATGTCGGGGCATACTTGCGTAACGGTGCTGCCGTCAGCAAGGTCGCAATGGGCATGCCACCGATAATGCCCACCAGGGCCCACCAGAATGGATAGCCCAGAATAAAAATAAACGCCGGCAATCCCAGAAAACTTGCCGGACTGAAATATGTTGCGGCCAGGGCCGACCCGTTAACCAGGGGCCCGACTTTTCTTCCGGCCACATAAAAATCAGACGAATCCATTGCCGCCTTGCGCGAATACCATCCAATATAAAATATCACTGCAAAATAGAGTACGGAACCTAAAATAACGATTGGATTAACACCCATTACTGCCTCCTTGTATGTGGCTGCCCATCAGGTTTCTTGAACAATATTGGCACCCACGGGCGCATCCGGCGTCTCGTAAATTTTCCTGGCCGCTATTTTCTCTTCTCTTTTCTCCTCGAACCTGTAGTAGAGAAAAGAGATGATGATGTTCATCACCCAGAGTCCGACAATCCAGTTATAGATGTAGCAGGCAGGCACCCCCATGAATTTCTTCAGTGGAAAGCCGGGAATCGTCATTTCCAAGATCATGAAAATGGCAATCCACCCGTACATCAACGCAGTTCCTGCCCAAAATATCTTCGGCATACCCTTAAACATCCGTCGTCCTCCTTTTTAGATTTTCTATGTATAAAATTTCGGGAACCCTTTCCCGATCTTTTCCCCCCTATTTCCTTACCGCCCGGCGAAAACCTAAACCCCCAAAGCGTCGGATGAAGTTATGTAAAAAATAAAGATAAAACAATCAGCAGAAGACTGATTTTCACGTCCGTGATGACATTCGTATTTTGTAGGGGAACGGATAAAGGGTTATATAGGCAAACAACCTACAATAACAATTTAAATTTAAAGAAAAAGGCTGAACACCACCTACTGATTTTAAACGCCCAACCTTGTGGACCATGCTGTTAATATGTAAGAAAATAAGAGGACTTTGCAATTAAAACATCATAGAATATCGTAATATCACAACCATTACCAATTGATATTTAATATTGGAAAATGTGTGGTTCTTATATTACCCAACAAACCCTGTTAGGTGTTGATTGGATTCCGTTTTGCATTCAAACAGATATATGACTGTCTGAAAAAATGAGGTGGCAAGGCAGAATCAACTATTAAAAAAAAACTCGATTGTGATTTTAAAATCCCCCAATTAAATAATTAGTTACACAATTAATTGAACAAGTTATTCTAATGCACTTTTATTTGAGTGTGTTGAAATCCTGCTGACAATGCAGCGTCGATGGGGATATCGGGAAAGGAGACGTATAGATGAAAAAGAACGGGGTAAGCCGTCGCAAATTTTTAAAAACAGGAGGGCTTGCATTGGGTGCAAGCCTTACCGCCGCATCGCCGGGGTTTTCCCAGCCCCAGACCAAAGAATCTCTTCAGGTCTGGTCCTGTGGGGGCTTAGCCGAAGCGTTTGAGCCGGCCAACCATGAATTTGAACAACTCTCCCAAGCCGCCATTGCGTATACCGGGGCCTTTGCCGGGGCCCTGGGCAAATCTTTGTTGACCGGGAGTGCAAAAACAGAGGTGTTTGGTCCACGGGTACTGGAACTGGCCAAAAAGCTGAAGGCACAGGGCAAGATGCTCTGGTTCAAGCCCCTGTGTTTTACAAAATATGTGGTGGCCACCCCCAAGGGAAATCCTGCCGGAATAGAATCCATTAAAGATATGGGCAAAAACGGTGTAAAAACAATCATAACGCCGGAAGCCTCTCCGCCGGGCGGCAAAGCCAGTATGATCATTTTAAAAAAAGCAGGCGTCGCGGACAAGGCAAAAGCCAATGCTGTGTTTGTGGGCGACTGCGTTCAGACCGCCGTCACAGATCTTGCCCAGGGCAAAGCCGATGCCGCCGTCATTGAACAGCGGATCACCCGCCTGCCCCAGTTCAGGGACAAACTGGAAACCCTGCCCATATCCGAGGCTTTTATCCCGCCGGTACCTGTTCCTTTTACCATTGGCATCATGAAATGGGCCAAGAACAGAGAACTTGCAGAAAGCTTTGTTGATTTTATTTTGTCGGACAAGGGCCAGGCCTGGTTCCAACGGGCAGGATTTATTCCCGCCGGCTCAGAAGAAGGAGAACGGTTGACCCAGAAATACGGAGTGAGGGATGTTTAAGCAGTGGTTTGGAAACTGGAAACGGCGCCTGGTGCAATTGGTCTCTTTGGGCATCATTGGAGAGTGGTCTTTTTACGGCATTTTTCGCTGCCCCTTTGCCGTACCTTACATCGGGTGCGGCAACTGCCCGGTCATCCAATGCCCGGGCCGAAATCTGTGGATGTGGGCATGGATACTGATCGGGGCTTCCGCGCTCCTGTTCGGCCGGGTCTTTTGCGGATGGGTCTGTCCCGGTGGCCTGGTGTCGGAAATTTTGTCCATGGGCGCATTTTTTAAAAATAAACTCATCGGAATGATTTCCCGCCTTTTGGGCATTGGTAAGTACATTGTTCTGGCCCTGTCCTTATATCTTTTTTTTGTGGCCAACAATCCCCGCTGGGCCATCCCCATCCGCACCGGTGAATTCTTTAAATCCGTGGCCCTGACCTTTGAACATGCGGACCCCATCTGGATTTATAAAACCCTTGCCGTATTGATCGCTTTGGGACTCAGCATATTAATACCCATGTTCTGGTGTCGTTTTTTCTGCCCTACCGGCGGGGCACTGGAGCTGCTGTCCCGCTTTTCCCTGTTTGGCTTTATCATGAATAAAAAGTGTACATCCTGCGATCAGTGCCTCAAGGCGTGTGCCTTGGAGACAAGGCCTTCCGAGAACAATTGCGTGCAATGCGGTGATTGCTCAGATACTTGTAAATTAGATGCTGTGGCGTGGCGGTTCAGGTCCCGTTCTGCCCGATGATACGCCGTACCGAAACCCCGGACTGTAATCCGGGGTTCTTGGATAATTGCGCATCAAGTCTTTTATACACTTGCGGCAAGATAATTTTGCATAAAGCTGCAAATATTTTGACACGCGTCTTCCAGACTGGAAACAAGTTCTCCGGCTTGGGCCGTGTCTTTAGTTTGGCCAAGTTGTTCAAGGGAAAATGCGATGTCAGAGGCCTTTGGGGCGCCAGCATACAAAAGCGCTCCTTTGCACCGGTGGGCAGCCGAGGTTAGGCGGTTCGCATCACCGGAGGCAGCTGCAGCAGACACCTCAGTCAGCAGGGATGGAATCTCCTTTAAAAAAGTGGAAAACGATTCCAAGATAAACGCTTCGTCTTCCCAGATTTCCCGGACTTTTTGCATGTCCACAGGCGGGTCTGAAGCTTGAGATGTCTGTTCGTAAAATCCGGAACCCTCAGTATTTTGAACGTCTTTCCCACCAAGGGGATTGTGATCAGCATCCGGCTGGTGAGATAGTCCGGTCCATTTTTCAATGACAGCGTAAAGGTTGGACTTCATCAGGGGCTTTGTCATAAAATCGTCCATTCCCATTTGAATGCATTTTTCCCTGTATCCTTTCATCGCGTGGGCCGTCAGTGCAATGACAGGCGTGCGTATCCTGTCTGGATTTACGCTTTCAATTTCCCGGATTGCAACGGTCGCTGAATGTCCGTCCATCACAGGCATCTGAATGTCCATAAAAATCAGGTCATATGGGTTCAATTTAAACGCCATGACGGCCTCTTCCCCATTCCGGGCTTCATCAACAAGGTACCCGGCCGAGGTCAGGTGGCTGATGGCGACTTCCCGGTTGATGGGTTGGTCGTCCACCAGAAGAACGCGAATTTTTTTTCTTTCTTTAAAATTTGGGTCGATCCGGGCCGGGGGCTCTGGTTCTCTTAGCATCCCCCGGAATCCCAAGGCAGAACCTATCGCCTGGACCAATTTTTTAAACCGCACCGGCTTGGTTATAAAATCCAACTTGGGCAAAGACGTGTAACGAAACGCATCATATGGGCAGACCAGAATTACAGGCACATTTGTTTGTTCGCCTAATTTCTGTGCAATACTTTCGGCATCCGCCTCAAAGGGAGAACTATCCAAAAGAATTAGATCCACAGCGTTTTCAATCTCCTGGGATAAAATTTCTGCTGGAGAGGCAGGGAAGACCTGACACGCCATCACCGTCAGGTAACTGAACAAAACACGGTATACCGACGGATGCTGCACAGCCACGAGCACATGTAGGGACTTCAGTTTTTCTTTTAGTTCTGGTCCCGGCACTGATTCTGATAAAGCCGCCTCACTTTTTTGAAAGGGTATGGAAAACCAGAAAGTGCACCCCTGTTCTGCGTTATTTTTAACGCCGATGGTTCCATCCATCAGCTCTACCAGTTGTTTGGAAATAGTTGTACCGAGCCCTGTGCCCCCATATTGACGTGTGGTTGAGCCGTCTGCCTGTACAAACCAGTCAAAAATTGTAGCAATTTTCTTCTCCGGAATGCCGATGCCGGTGTCCCGGATGGAAAAACGTAGCGTGAGTTCTTTTTCGAATCGGTTCTGAATCTCAACCTGAATAAAGATTTCCCCTTGGGAAGTGAACTTGATCGCATTATTGACCAGATTCGTCAGAATCTGCTTAAGCCGTATCGGATCACCCAGCAGGGCATCAGGAATGTCAGGTGGGATAAAAGTGACAACTTCGATCCTGGCCGAATCGGATCTCAACACCTGTTCATCGGCCACATCCTCGATGATCCGTCTAAGATCAAAGGGAATATATTCCAGATCAATCTTTCCGGCCTCAATTTTTGAAAAATCAAGGATACCGTTAACCAGCGTCAACATGGAATTTGCCACGGTACTCATCTTTTGTATACTATCCTTTTGGGACGGTGCAACATCGGTGTCCATTAAAAGCTCGGTCAGCCCGATAATACCGTTGAGAGGGGTACGCAGTTCGTGGCTCATGTTGGCCAAAAACTCTCCTTTTGCTTTATTGGAGGCTTCGGCCAACTCCCTGGCACGGATCAGTTCGATGTTAGTCTCTTTTAATTCCGCCGTTTGAATGGCGATCTCGGTTTCCAGACGTTTCTGGTATTTGAGTTCCTGTCGCCGGTTATCCGCCAGGATCTGCTGATTTTTTGTTTCAAGTACCTCAATTTTACGTTCAATCTGAGCCTTACGAACCCTGTTTTCCAGGGTTGCCTCATCCCGTTCCATTTGGGTCATAAACAAATCTTTTCCCATAACCGAAATGGCCTTGCAAAAAAAACATGGTATTTTTTCACTAAATTCGAAAATCAGCACAGAATCCAGGTTTTCAAAAAATACTGCATATAAAAAAAGGGCGTCGTCAACCTGAACAAAGACTATTTCGTTTTGATTTCTGGCCTTTTTATATAATCCTGAAATTCTGTCATCTGTTGTTTCCAGAGACAGTTCGCCAATTTGTTTTCCAGTTCCCTGAATCAGACTGAATTTGCTGCCGGGCAGATATGATTGGAGCAGATTGATCAATCCTGACAGATCCGGTTCCGAATCAACAATTTCATCTAAGAGATGTGTTGTAAGATCCATTGGATTACGTCTCCAGGTCGTAGATTTCTTTAGCCTTGGTGAGTTCACCCGGCAGGTCTTTGGACAGCGTTCGGTACTCTTGGATATTGTCCTTGATATGATCAGTCAGGGTCGGAGCAAGCGTCGGCCGCATGCCTGATAATGCAGGACGTTCAAGTCTGCCGGCAAAATATTCGGCAATCTGAATGATCCCGCTTATGCTGGCAGGAGATATGTCGGCCAAAATTCTGTGATGATTAAAAATCCCCTTCTGGACTTCCGCGGGCGTATTCCACTCTTCGGCTAACTTCGTTCCGATCTTTGAGTGGTTGGTCCCGATGATTCGATTTTCATGGTCTATGACCGGTGCTGGCTCATCATGAAGCCCCTGGCAGACCTTTTGAAAGAGATCTGGTTCCGCCTGGTGCTCGACAATGATGCCCACATCATGCAGAATACCGCATAAGAAAGCATTTTCTCCGCTTTTTCCGAAAATCCGTTCACAGATCATCTGACTGCACAGACCCACTGTTGCACTGTGAAGCCATAATTTTTCAGGAGAAAATAGCGTTTTTTTTTGATTCAAGGTAAAGATGCTTTTTAACGCCTCTACCATCACCATGTTTCTGAGACTTTCGATACCGATAAAGTCAAGGGCTTGGGAAATGGAACTGATCTTTTTTCTAAAGCCGTAATAAGTGCTGTTGACAACCCGCAACAGCCGAATCTCCAGTGTGGGATCGCCACGAATCACATCTTCAAAATCATCGATACTGCTGGTATCATCCGCTATCATTTTTGAAAGGCGGATGGCGACATGGGGAAGGGTTTGAATGTTGTTAAATCTTGTGAGGAGGGTGGATGCGTCGGACAAAGTTCCTTCTTCCTTTTTATTTTGACGGTTTAACACAAAGGACCTGGAACGCTTAAGTCCGCCTGCCTCTGCTGACAATTTCAGAAATTCTTGCCGCCATTCGGTGAAGCGGACAGATTTCGTCGGCTTCACCCTTTTCAACCACTGCACCGGGCATCCCCCAAACCACAGCGCTTTCCCGGTCCTGGACAAGGCAGTATCCGCCTTTCCTGCGGATGGCTGAAACACCTGCAGCACCGTCGCTGCCCATTCCGGTCAAAATAACCGTCAATATATTTTTAGGGTAGACCAGCCCCACGGATCGAAACAGCACGTCTACAGCCGGCCGACAATTATTAACCGGAGGGGAATCCGTAAGTCCCAGAACCTTTCCGACAGCGCCTGCCTGCCTGACAACCATATGAACCCCGCCAGGCGCAATATACATAACGCCGTTTTTAACTGCCTGGTTCAAAGCGCCTTCAACAACGGTGATGGCGGAAAGCCTGTCCAGACTTTCGGCGAGGCTGGCGGTAAATTTAGGGGGCATATGCTGGACAGCAAGTATCGGGACAGGGAAATCAGCAGGCAGGCCGGGTATAATTTTTTTTAATGCGTTAGGGCCGCCTGTGGAGACACCTATGGCGACAATATCCACCTTGTCCGGTAGCGAATTTTGAACACAGACGCCATCATCTGGACCGGTAATTTTGCTTTCCGGCCCACCAGACAGATCTCCGGTCTTATTGACGGTGGAAATCTGTTGCACAGTCCGCCTGTATTTGCGGGTTCTTACAATAGCAACGAGGGGTGCAAGGGTTTCCTTCAAAGCCTTTTCAGCAACTTGAGCCGAGTCTTCCTGGGGTTTTGGCACAAAATCCAGGGCCCCGGCTTCCAGGGCTTTCATGGTAAGTTCCGCAGAAATTTTATCTGCGCCGCTGATCATAATAACAGTGACGTCGGGATGGGAGGCCTTGATGATTTTTAAAGTCTCAAGGCCGTCCATCTCCGGCATCACCATATCCATGAGAACAAGATCCGGTGGATTCAGGTTAACCTTTTCAACTGCAATTTTCCCGTTTGAAGCAGTACTGACCTTTCCCGCACCAGGCATGTCATTAATCAGGCTGGACAAAAGCTGCCTGTAAAAGACCGAGTCATCCACAATCAAAATTTTTAAAAGGTCATCCATATTTTTTTTGCAATATCACCTTGCCCCCCGGCGCCTTCAATGTAAAATCACCTGAAGTCCCATTTCCCATGCACAGCGCTATAGCTTGAACTGCTTGATGATTTCAGTCATTTTTTCCGCCATTTTCGCCAATTTCGTTGAAGATTCATTGGCCTGACTCGCACCATGAGCGGTCTCCTTGGAGGCAAGGCTGATTCCCTGGATATTGTTTGAAATTTCAGTAACCCCCTTGGAGGACTCTACGGTTGAGCGGGCAACCTCTTGGACCCCACTGGACAGTTCTTCCACATGATAGGCGACTTCAGATGCAATCTTGGAGCTTTCATCTGTAGATTCGGCAATCTTATTCACAAGCTCTGCCGACTCCTGGGCCTTTTCCGCCACTTCTTTAACCGTTTTGGCATTGTCGGTTACATTCTGTGAAATATCCGCAGCCGTTGCTGTCTGCTCTTCCACAGCAGAGGCAATGGTCTGGCTGATATCGGCAATCTCGTTTATGACCGAACTGATTTCTGTAATGGCATCGACAACAGCATTGGTACTGCTTTGAATTTCTTCAATCTGACCTGAAATTTCATCGGTGGCATCCGATGACTGTCTGGCCAGTTCTTTAACCTCTCCGGCCACGACGGCAAAGCCCTTGCCGGCTTCACCTGCACCTGCGGCCTCAATGGTGGCGTTCAGGGCAAGCATGTTGGTCTGATCTGCAATATCTTTAATCACGCCGACCACCTTACCGATCTGTTTTGACGCCCGGACCAGACCGTCCATCTTATCATTGACTTCCTGGGTTCTCTGGCTGGCAGTTCTGGAAATCAGGCTGGCCTGGCCCGTATTCTGGGCCACATCGTTGAGAGATGCAGTCAGTTCTTCAACCGCAATGGCCACAGAACTAATTCCCTGGGAAATCGATTCACTGTCTTTGGCCATTTGATTGACATTGTCTGCTGTTTTTCGACTGGACTGCGCCACAGAAGAAAAGGAAGCGGACATGCCACCGGTCATGTCGGAAATATTGGATACCGACGCGCTGGACTGCTCGGCTGCCGACGCCACCGTGTTGACATTGGCAGACACCTCTTCGGATGCAGTTGCAACGGTAGTGGCCTGGGTTGTCATCTCTTCGGCCTGGGCGGCCATCTGCGTGGAGACTGCGGATAGTTCCTCGGAAGCGCCGGACAGGCTGCCGGTAGTGTCTGAAATCTGACTGATCAAGTTCCGAAACCCTTCGACCATTTCATTTAACGCGTGAGCCAGTCTGCCGATTTCGTCTTTCTGAGAGACATCCAATGTCGCACTCAGATCACCTTTTGCCAGGTTCTGGGCAAATTCGACGCCTTCAACCAAAGGCCGCGTAATGGAACGGGTGACAAGAAAGAAGATGGCTGCGACCAGAACAAGCCCGACCAGTATAATACCTCCGGCTTTGATAAGCCGGGACCTGAGTGCAGCATTTGCCTTATCCAGACTCTGAATGACCTCAAAGGCCCCGTGTATTTCTCCGTCTTTCCAGTTTTCAATAATACCGCCCGTGGGATCTTTCCCGTCATTTCTCCCCCATAAAGTACTGGACTGGGCCGGGTCACCGTGGCAGATCAAGCATCCCTGGGATAGGCGCACCGGCAGAAAATATCTGACGGAATTTGCCCGGGTATCTATGGTATAATACTCATCCAGATTTTCGTCTTTTATCTTTTTCAGCGCAGGGCCTTCTATTTTATAATCTTTACCGTAATCCGGTTCGTTCTCAGGATTTCTGGGGCTGAATTTGGGGACCCTGAACGTATAGCCGCCTTTCTTTGCCTTGCGCATGGCAGATTTCCATGCGGCGACCACAGGGATCACGGCCATCAGCTTTTCTTTTTCCCCTGTTTGGGCATAGGTCCTGATATCATCGATGGTGAAAATGCCAAGACGCCATTTTTCTTCCATCTCTTCACGAACCGATTCGGCAATCAGACAAATGGAGCGTGCCTCTTTTACAATAGATTGAACGGTCTGGTTATGATCGCTCTTTTGGTACAAAATAAGAAGTATCCCCACCAACACCACAACCGTGCCGATACCGACCGTTAAAAATTTGACTAGAATAGGCAAATCAAGAAATTTTTTCATTGTCTCCTCCAGGTATTCAGTTATGGAAATTTGTTTTTAGAAACTTTGGATTGAACTCAGTCTGCGCCCCTGCAGACCGCCATAATTTTTTCCAGCAGCATGGGGATGTTCAAGATGATGATTAACGCCTCTTTTTGTTTGATCACCCCGCGAATCAAGTCATTGTCAACTTCGGCCAGATTAGACGGGGCGGGTACGATATCTGAATCTTGCGCCTCAATGACGTCATCCATCCGGTCAATAAGAAGGCCCACGATATCATCCCCAAGATCTGTGTCGGTAAGTTTCCCCCGGGCCTGGTATTTACTGATCTCTTCATTGGTCTTTAGCACCAGAAGCCGGTTGTCCTCCACGTGATCCGAAGCAGAACGCCCCAGACAGACGGCAAGGTCGATCACGGTCACCACCCGTCCTCTCAGGTTCATCAGCCCGCGTATGTGACTGGATGATGCGGGCACCGGGGTAATGGACATATGGCGATAGACTTCCTTGATAAGTAAAATATCGACCCCAAGACAAGTGCTGCCTAAAATAAATGTTGCGATCTGACGGCTCATCAGGCCACCTCCATTGACGAATCCAGCATCTGGGTGAGCTTTTCCAAAAGTCTTTCCTTGTTGAGTTTTGACTCCCAGAGGTCGAATCCAGCTTTCATTCCCCGGGTTTCATCGATGTCGGTACCCAGGGAAGTGACGGCCATGACAGGCAGATTTTTGAAACGGCCGTCCTTTCGAATGACCTGTATCGCCTCCCAGCCATCCATGACCGGCATGACAATATCCATGATCACAGCGTCCACGTGCTCCCCGTTGAGAATATCAATCGCCTGTTTCCCGTTTTCGGCTTCTAAAACGTCAAATCCTGCGGATGTCAAAAAATCTTTTTCGATCATTCTGAAAAAGGGCGTGTCTTCCACAATTAAAATTCGTTTGGTCTGGACTTCGGCCGCCTCTTGATCCGGCTGCTCATACCACTCCGGGGCGGCCAGTTCAAAAAGCCGATACATATCCGGTAAAAGCGTGATCCTGCCCTCGAGGATGGCAGAACCGAACAGGCCGGGCGCTGTGATCGAACGGGTGTCGATATTTACCTGTTCCTGGATTGTGCCTTCCACACAATTGATCACAATGCCCATGGGGTGTTTGATCTGTTTAGGTATTATAACGCCTAAGGTCTCCTGACCGGAGCGGTCGGGGCGGTCCACCGGCAGATAATCTTCGAGAAAAACCAGCCTAAGTTTGTCACCCTGGTATTGCAGATAATGGCGGTCCTTGATTTTTTCAATCTTGGAGATTTTGACACGCTCAATGCGGGTAATCTGCTCCAGGGGCATGGCAAACCGTTCGTCACTGCCGTTATTGAACAGCAAGAGTGTCTGCAGATCCTTGGTTATGCTGCGCGATTCGGATTGATCCGTTTCCCCACTGGGCAAAGAGAGGTGCCGAAGCCCAGCCTTTTCGAAAATGCCCGCAACATCCAGAATGAGTGAAACGTCTCCGTTGCCCATGATACTGGCCCCGGAAAAACAAGGTTGTTGTTCTAAATACCGAGGCAAGGGCTTAACCACAATTTCCTCGATATTTTCAACTTCATCCACAAGCAGCCCAAAGCTGGAGATGCCGTGCTTGATAATCAACACCCGCATAGGTTCAATCCGGTCGGAAGATAGCTCGAAAGATTCTTCTCCATCTTTTGCTTCTGGGTCTTCTAAATGCAAGACCTGATCCAGGGCAATCAGGGGAAGGAGCATATCCCTGAGTCTTAAAACCTGGGAGTTCTGAACCCGATTAATCCGTAAAGCGACTTCTTCGGGTTTAATTCTAACCAGTTCATCAATATTGGCTTCGGGCAGCACAAAGCACTGATCTGAAGTCCGGATCACAAGGCCTGAGACGATTGCCAATGTAAGGGGCAGCACCAGGCTGATGGTGGTTCCAATGCCGATACGCGAATCGATATCCACCGAGCCTCCTATTTGGGCGATGTTGGTGAGAACCACGTCCATGCCCACCCCGCGCCCACTGACATCCGAGATCTCTGTCGCTGTTGAAAACCCAGGTTTAAATATAAGCCTGGCCAGCTCACGATCTGACATATCTTCCATCTTTTCCTTTGTGATCAGGCCCTTTTCCACGGCCTTTTCTCCCACATACGCACAGTCGATCCCTTCGCCGTCATCAATGATATCGATGTACACATGCCCGGCCTGGTGATAGGCTCTAAGTTCTATGGACCCCTGCCGGGGTTTGCCCGCAGCCTCCCTGTCTTCGGGAAGTTCAATCCCATGATCGACACTGTTGCGGATAAGATGGGTCAGAGGATCGGACAACGCTTCAATGATGGAGCGATCAAGCTCCACCTCTTCGCCGTAAGTGGTCAGTCCGATCTCTTTGTTGAGTTTTTTTGCCAGATCCCGGACAACACGGTGGAATTTGCCGAAGATATTGGATACCGGCTGCATCCGCATCTGCATAATTTTCCCCTGCATCTCTGTAGTGATCCGGGAAATATGCTGAATCACAGGAGACAAGCCGGGCGTATCTTTGACAAGAGGCTGGACAATCTGGCTGAGCTGGTTTCGTCCCAGGACCATCTCCCCTGCCAAGTTGACCAGATCATTTAAAAAACTGATTCCGATACGAAACTTTTCCTCGACATGAACGGCCTGACTTCCGACTTTCGGTGGCGGCACGGTTGCCGAGGGCGCTGCCGGCTTGTTGGGTTCAGCGCTCTTTGGCCGGGGCAGATCTTTCTTTCTATCCGGCGATTGAACTGGATATTTTTCTTCTGGGGAGGCAATCTCTTTGCTTTGATTGTTTTTTGTTATTTGTTCTTTGGTTTTTAGCGCAAGAGCCTGCTGATGTTCATCGATGTCTATCTTCCAGACCTGTTGTTCGTTGACATCTAATTCCCGGCTGACCTTCTGCACGTCCATGACCGTAGCAATGGCAAAGACGAAAAATATATCATTTTCAAGACAATCTGAAAGCCCGCTGATGCTGTCGTATTCCAACCTGGACTCAATCAGATCGCCACAGGAGGATATAATGTTGACCAGATCCAGAGGCGTACGATTTTTATCTTTTAAGTCCTTTCTCAGGGAGATCTGGACGGTATATAGCAAATGGCCGGTTTGAATGAAGCGCGCCAACTGGTCTGCTTTGATGTCAAATGATTTTGGTTTCTCCCCGGATTTTGGGGAGACGTTTATCACAGGCACAGGCTCTTGGGAGCCGCCCCCCAACAAGGTGTTAAACCGGTCCATTTCCTGGCTGATGTCAAACCCATGACTTTCGTTGACATCGTCGAGCATGGCCCTGAGTGTGTCTATCCCCGTAAGAAGCGCATCAATCAGTTGCGGGGTTACCGCCATTGTTCCCTCCCGGACCAGGGAGAGAAGATTTTCCATGATGTGTGCCAGTTCACCGATTTTACTGAGCCCGATGAACCCGGCCCCACCTTTGATACTGTGGACAGCCCTGAAGATACGGTTAACGGTCTCCGTATCAATTTTGTCGATATGCTCTTCCATCTGAAGAAGATCCGGCTCAACGGAGGCAAGGTGTTCAACGGACTCTTCGATAAATACAACGACTAATTCATCCTGATCCATCATAAGAGAATCACTCCCTGGGCTCAATTGTAAAAAGGGAGGGGAACTGGAAAAACTTGGCAACTTTCATAAACCGCTGCCCAGCCCCTGTAATCTTGAACGTTTTAGATTCTGCCGTCATCTGGCGGTAAATACCGATTACCAGGTTGACGCCCAGAGAATCCATATTTGCCACATGATCAACCTTCAATACCACCCCGGATACGTCCGGGTTTTCCCGTATTTTTTTAAGAAAGTCATCCCGGATGGATTCAATCCTGCTGGCCACAAGATCAGAATCGGGTGTCAGGTAAAGGGTATCAGATGATGTTTTCATAATTCCTAATTTTCCTTCAAGCTCCCGGGTGTCAATTTTGGATATCCGTTCTTCGGGAATATCCAATGCGTCGGATACAGTCCCGATCTCCACCTGGGTGGCGAAAAGAATGAGCAGCGGCAGATTGCTTTCCAGGCAGTTTTCCAGACCCGAGACATTATCAATATCCAGTTTTGATTCGATGAATTCGCCATTCCAGTTGATCGCGTTGATCAATTTGTAAGGACTTACTTTTTTTTCTTCAAGATCTTCTCTCAGCCGAAACTCAAGCATATAAAGTTCGTGACCGAGATTCAGAAGGAAACCAACCTTTTTCTCAGGAACTTCAAAAACAATGACATCCTTGTCCTTGGACCTGAAACCTTTTATTTGTATTGTTTTTTCCTGCGCTTCCTGCTGGAGGATATATTTGTCCAGAAGATCCAGTTCTTTTTGGATCTCCATTTGCCTGCTTGCCTCCACATCTTCAAACATGGACTTCAGTTTCTGGGTTCCCGTAATCAGCACCGCGGTCATTCCGGTCTCGAAGGTTAACTCCTTGTAACGGATCATTGATAAAAGCTGGCTCATTTTCCCGGCCAACTCATGTATCCGTTCCAACTGATAGAAACCCGCAGCGCCTTTGATTGTATGGACGTGGCGGTAGACGTTATCGCATGTATCCATATCAAAATTCACACCGCCAGCATTAATGTCCCCCAGATCGGATTCGATGGTGTCAAGATGAACCTGGGCTTCTTTGATAAAGGTGCCCATCAAATTATTTTGTGTCTTCATTGACAGCTCCTTCTTTTATGCGTGCCAATTGGTCAATCCTATTTATCGCTTAGGATTTGGCATTGAAACTTAACGTAACTTTTCCTTCCATCGCCGTCATATGGTCTGCAATGGATTTCACCATGGTTAGTCCTCTGTTGTCGATTTGGGTCAAGGTCAAATCCTGTTTCCGGCAAACGCATTTTTCGATATCAAAGCCCTTGCCTTCGTCGGCGATCTCCAGAGATATGCTGTTGTCACCAACGTCAATGCAGACTTCGAACCTTGCCTTTGCCCGTTGTCCATTGCCGTGTTCCACTGCATTTAAAAATGCCTCTCTTGCCGCCAGCAGGACGAGGTCCCGGTCGATGCCATGGGG
>Ga0193955_1000758_pt1 | contig 16959 bp, 19 predicted proteins | sample BB_6_MG_FD_140343 | JGI IMG/M metagenome (GOLD analysis project Ga0193955, IMG submission 140343) | Microbial mat bacterial communities from the Broadkill River, Lewes, Delaware, United States - BB_6_MG | ecosystem: Environmental > Aquatic > Freshwater > River > Microbial mats | place: USA... | reverse complement strand
TCGCCAAAAAGGAGGCGTAAGTTACCTTTGCGAGCACACAGTGACTTGGTTTTTGCCTTCTCGCTTACTGAAGTAGAGGCCTTGATCTACAAGGTCAATTTGACCTTTCAGGGTTTCTGATTCCTGCAAGGGTGCAACGCCAAAACTCGCCGTAATACGCCCTACTTCAGGGAACGGCGTTGCCTCTATCTTTTCACGCAGTCTTTCAGCCAGCATTGAGGCATCATTTAAGTCTGTCCGAGGGCATAATATCAGGAACTCTTCCCCGCCCCATCGAATCATGATGTCTGATGAACGCACCTCATCGGACACCCGTTTACTCATCTCTTTGAGAACCATATCACCGACAGAGTGACCATAGTTATCGTTTACCAGTTTAAAGTCGTCAACGTCGAATAAAATCAGAGATGATGTGAACTGGTGCAGATTCATTCGATCTATCTCTAGCTCAATCAGTTCTGAGCCTTTGCGTCGGTTGGTGATACCGATTAGCGGGTCGGTGTTAGCCGCTTTTACCGCGTTACGAAGGTCAAAATAACGTCTTAGAATAAAGGCTATTAGGTAAATGGAGGAGATAGCAATGGTAAGGATCAGCTCATCTAGCTCAAACTCTTCATGGTCTCTGGAGTACTCGTAAATCCATTCAGCTACTTCAAAGTACCCCAGAACAGTGCCCGTCATAATAACAAAAAGCACCAATAACACGCTGTCTTTCAATACCACACGATGCTCATACATAAAGTGCCTGACTTGAACCATCATTTGAGACATAAGCCACCTACAAAGGTATTCTCCGGCAATATCTCCTTATTGAACCTATTTTTGTACTTGCTTCAATGCCCATACACCCATTTAAAAAGTAGCACAGCGTTTGAAAATAGCTACCGACATACTCACTTTTGATGACAAAATTGAGTATTCGTTCAATAATCCAACGTGCTAAATACTTGAAAAATTAGATATACCGCACTCGATATTGCTTTCCTTTTAGGCGTCCGGTTCCCAACTTTTCTATGGCATGAGAAGAGACTTTACGTTTAACAGCAACAAAAGCGGTGTTATCAAATATGGCTATTTTACCGATATCATCACCACTTACGCCCCCAGCTCCGGTCAGGGCCCCTACAATATCCCCTGGGCGGATCTTTTGCTTTTTCCCGCCACCAATTTGTAGCGTGACCATTGGCGCGCGATAGGGCTTTTCTCCAGACAGATGAGGTAACGGTTCAGGGCGTGCTGGCTCCTCAAGATAGGCGGCCAAACGTTCAAGTTTGTAATCCTCTGAGGGCGTGTACAGCGTGAACGCCATACCATGGCTGCCTGCTCGGCCTGTTCGCCCAACACGGTGCACATGTACTTCTGTTTCACGAGCAATTTGATAATTGATGACGGCATCCAGTGCGGCTATGTCTAAACCACGAGCCGCCACATCGGTTGCCACAAGTACCGAGATACTATGATTTGAGAAGCGCACTAGCGTTTGATCTCTATCTCTTTGTTCAAGGTCACCATGCAAAGCCAGCGCATCAAAGCCTTGGTTTTTTAGGTAATCCGCTAGCGATTGCGTCTCGCGTTTTGTGTTACAAAAGACGACCGCGGTTGATGGGCGATACTCAAGCAGTAGTGTCATCACCGCACCGGCCCGCTCATCATCGCTTCCTACTTCATAGAAGTGCTGCTGGATACTGGCTGCGTCGTGGACTGATTCGGCTTTCACCATAACCGGTGATTGCATAACCCGTTCAGCTATCTGGTGAATCTCTTCAGGATATGTAGCACTGAATAACAGAGTTTGGCGCTGATCAGGGGTAAAGCTGATGATTAAATCGAGTACTTCCTGAAACCCCATATCCAACATGCGATCCGCTTCGTCCAGAACCAAGGTAGAAACATTGTCCAGTACTAACGTGCCCTTACGAAGATGCTCTTCTATTCGCCCTGGTGTGCCGACAATAATATGTGCACCATGCTCTAAAGAGCCTACTTGCGGGCCAAACGGCATGCCGCCACACAAGGTCAGTACTTTGATGTTGTGGATTGCACGGGCAAGTTTACGTATCTCTTTTGCAACTTGATCTGCCAACTCTCGTGTTGGGCAAAGAATCAATGACTGAACCGCAAAATGCCGAACGTTAAGTTTTTCAAGAATACCCAATGAAAAGGCTGCTGTTTTCCCCGACCCCGTTTTCGCTTGTGCGATGACATCTTTACCATCCAAAATAGCCGGGAGACTTTGTGATTGAATAGGCGTCATGGATGCATACCCCAAAGTAATGAGGTTATCCAGTAGCGGCTTTTGGAGCTGTAGCGAAGCGAAATCAGTGTTGCTCAAAATCTATATCCTGTCTTATAGCTCAATGATGAAGAGCGGTATGCAGACTATAGTATCAGAAGCGTGGGATATTATCGCTGATCGTGTCTCGCGTAATGACCTAATCGTTAGGTTCGAATATAACTAAGCACCTGCCCTTTAAAAGGCTTATCCAAGTAGTCGCTGCTTGCTTCAGGAGGGGCTTGAGTATGCGTAAACCCTCGCAATACCATTTGCTTACTAAAACGTGCATGGTTGCCCCGGCCGGGATCAACGATCATCACTTCACACTGGGGATTTGCATGTTGTTCAATAAATTTGGCGAGCAGCTCGACGTGCTCGCTTTCGTATAAAATATCACTGCCTATAATGAGATCAAACTTGCCGATGCCACTATCTATATCTTCCCAACCTGTTCGAACAAAGGGGATCTCTTTGGCTTCGTTGATTCGAACATTTTCTTGCAGAAAAGCACCGGCTTCTGGATGGTAGTCTGTTGCCGTAATATCTGCATCGCGTAAGTTAAGCAGTAAACTGGATAAACCGATTCCACAGCCAACCTCTAAGATACGCTTACCCTTGATATCTTTATCTAAGACCTGATGAGCTAATACCTTGCCTGAAGGCCATACGATCCCAAATAAAGACCATGATGCAGATGAAATACCCAGCGCTTGCGCGGCACCATCGTCGTCCTGAAACTGCTGATTATCACGTAACGTACGAAGATGGATATCCAGATCACCGACCTCTAAGGTCTGAAAACGTAGGCGTAGCGCACTCATCACAAACAGCTCCTGCATTAAAAGCGGACGCAGCAAGCGATAACACATGATCACCACGTAAGGGGAACGCCACTTTACAGAGATTCATACTATTTAGCGAGTTTTTATCTAATAGGTACAGTGGGCGTGAATACCACCTGCATCATGTTATAATTCACGGCGATTACGTACCTATGCTGTTGGATCACACACATATGACTAGCTCGGCAACTCCGTCCTTTTTTTTCCAAAACATACCTGTTAGAAATGCCCAAACACTGGAAGCTTCTCTTGAGCTGTTTACCAATAAGGGGTTTTTCAAAACGTCGGTGCATGATATTGCTGAAAAAGCACAAGTCTCCATCGGTTTCATCTACCATCACTTTAAGGATAAGGAAGGAATCGCCCGCTCTTTGTATAACTTATTACTTCAGCGAATGAACGAGCTTATCGATCAAATTGAGGTAGCCTATACAGACACTAAGAGCCGTTGCTTTGCCGTTATTCGAACGCTATTTGAACTGACCGAAAGCGAACCTGAGGTGATGCAGTTTATTATTCATGCACGCCATAAAGAGTTTTTGCCAGAAGAGAAGTCCATTTGTTCAACAACGGCATTTGTGCGTATGAGAGCCTTTGTATTTACAGGGATGGATAATGGGGAAATTCGCGAGATGGATCCGCTTGTAGCTGCGATGATTGTATACGGCGGTGCGATACGAATGATCTGTTTGAGATTAGATGATGTTGTTGAAGCCCCCCTTCCAACGCTTTTGGAGAGTCTTTGGGAGAATACTTGGCGCGGGCTTGACCCGTGATATTTTCTTTCTTATGATCTAGAACGAATATTCGTTCTATTTTTGAAACGCACAACACCTGTTGTGCTTTTTATTGAAACCAGAACAGAACGAACGTTCGTTTTTTATAAAACAAAGCACGAATACAGAATAACTATAAAACGTGAGGAGTACTCAATATGGCTAAACGCATCCTGATCATTGGAGGCGGTATTGGCGGTACGATGACTGCCAACCATTTAGTAACTAAGCTATACCCCGAAGTCAGTAGCAAAAATGTTGAGATTGTAATGCTGTCCAACTCTCCTTGGCACTATTACAAACCCGCGTTTATGTATGTTGCCTTTAATAAGTTTTTTAAGGATGAGCTAAGAAGGCCGCAACAAAGCCTGTTAAGACCTGAAATCAAGTTTATCGTTGATGAGGTTGAGGAGTTTGATTTTAAGGCTGGCAAAGTAAGATGTGCCAGCGGGAAACAAGTAGCATACGACTATCTGGTTATCTCTACAGGTTGTATCCCTTCGCCTGAAAGAATAGAAGGCTTAAAAGAAGCCGGTGATCACTTCTATCAATATCAGCCAGCCAGGAACTTGGCTAAGAAGCTGATGACTATTGAGAAAGGCCGTATATTTGTTACGGTCAACTTCCCTAAAACACCGAATGTTCCTCACCAATGTGGTATCGCTCCAATAGAAACAACCCTCATGTTAGATGACCTACTACGCAAGCGAGGCGTTAGGGATAATGTAGAAATTGTCTACACTTACCCGACGGTGTCTCAGCTATTACGTAACTGCTTATTTATGCAGAAAGATACGTGCGAGGTGCTTCCGACTATTTTTGAGCAGCGTAATATTAAGTATGAGCGTGGCTTCTCGTTAGCAAGCGTCGACCCAGGCAAGAAAATCGCGACGTCGGAAGAAGGAAAAGAAGCAGACTTCGATATCTTAATGGCAACGCCTCCAATCCGGGCAGTCGATGCGGTTTTAAATTCAGGTATCTCACAAGCTGAAAACAATGAAGGCTGGCTCCCAACAAACCATGAAACCATGGAAGTCTATGGCTTAGAAAACGTCTTTGTTATGGGCGATACTGTCGATTTACCTATCAGTAAAGCTGGCGGCTCTTGCCACAGCCAATCTCCTGTCATCGTCAACAACATTGCTTCTTTGATCCGTCTTGGTCACCTGTTTGATCAGTACGACGGGCGCGTTGTTGCTATTGCACAAATGGGCTTAGAAGATGGCATGCCACTCTGGTACGACTATGAGTCAGAAGTGCAACCTACACCGCCCAATAAATTGGGCGGGTTAATGCGCAAAGGTTTTAATCGCGGCGTTTATTGGTCAGTTGCCCGCGGACTAGTCTAAGCAAAGGAGATCACACATGAATACTACAAGTACAACTATCGAAGAAACTGATATCCCCTCTGCCCTTAGCCCTGCTGGACAACAAGGTCTGGAAGAACTGATCGCAAAAATAGATCCCCTTCTGGCCGGAGGACGTCTTAATCGTATCGTAGACCTGATGTCTGTGGTTGCTGATGTTGTGGATATGACCGATGACTATATGGTCGAAAAACTCTGTAAAGGTTATGAAGAAGCCATCGGCGGCCTGTGGAATGCCGGCAATCTTGCACGTATGGCAAGTAACGAAGTTAGCCTGTTGGAAGAGCCGCCAACAGTGTGGGGATTGATAAAAATGACGAAAGACCCAGACGTTCGCAGAGGCCTTACTTTCCTGTTGTTTCTTGCCAAAGGCATAGGGCAACAAAACAGTATTCCACTCACAGAAGATTAACATGAGTTCTGATTGTTCTTAGTGCACCGTCACCTTTTCAGCTCCTTTCGAGGGGCTGCTTTTTTTAGATTGTAGGATTGTTATGAACCCCAGCCAGATTATTTATGTTACCGACCCTCTCTGTTTATGGTGCTATGGGATAGCTCCTGATTTAGAAAAGTTTTATCAAAACCTACCTTCGGATATAGAACGTATCACTATCAATGGTGGGCTTTTTCCAAACACCCAAGCAAAACGAACAGATAAAGCGTTTCGAGACTACCTAAAAAATGCATCTAAGCATGTTACCGAGAGAACTGGCCAAATCTTTAGTGAAAAATTTTGGGCCTTGTTGGAGACGGAAAACTATCTGTATGACACGGAGCCTGCCGCTCGTGCGTCGGTTACAGTCAAGCTATTAAAAGACGATGCTACTATGCAACACTACATCCACGAACTTCAGCAAGCTGTTTTTGTCGAGGGCCTAAATCCAAACGATCCTATTGTTTTGGCCTCGATTGCCGAGGCGTGTGGCATCCCACAGGATATATTCCTAAACGAGTACCATTCTGATAGTACTTTAGAAACAACCCGTGATGAATATGCAATGGCGAGACAGTTGGGTATTCAGGGGTTCCCTGCTCTTTTATATGCTCATGATCAAAAGGGTTATAAAATAGCTTCAGGCTACGCTTCGTTATCCGACCTTGAAAACGCGTACAATTGGGCTCGGGGCGAGTCAGGGCAACCTCCTCTTAATAGTGGCGCTGCATGCGATGCTTCCGGGTGCTCTATTTAGTTTCTGTACACGCTCTTGACCAAGCACGTATTTGCGTAATCTCAGCGTCCGAGATACCAAGAGACTGTAAAAATTGCTGATGGGCGTCTGGCATTTGTGCTTCAAACTCTACATGCCAGCGCTCCATATCTTTCTCCGATAGGCCTGTTGCAATAAGTAGCTGTACCCACTGATCTTTATTCATCACGCCCGTGGTTTCATCAAGTACTTTTCTGCCCAGCATCCCTAAAAGTAAGCGTTGCTGCTTTTTAAGCGTCGAAATTTCTTGATTTAATTCAGATAGTCGACGCTCAAAAAGTTGGTTTGTGTTGCTTTCACTTGACTCATCTAGCAGCATTTTAATCTGCTCAAGGGAGATACCGGTTCCACGTAGCTCGACAATTTTCTGTAAGCGGGAAACATCATCCGCACTATAGACGCGGTAATTTGCCGCCGTTCGTCGGGCTGGCGAAAGCAGCCCTATCTCATCGTAATACAGCAACGTACTGCGGGAGAGCAAGAACTCTTTTGCAAGCTGGCCAATCGAAAACATACACTTTTCTCAATCGTTATTTAGTAAAAGCCATCACGATCAGGGGCGATAAAAATATGCCTCGCTTCAGGATCGCTTAGCCTTTCAGCACTGTAATGTTTAGCGACCAAAGCTTCCATATCATCAATCAGATCTGAATTACTTTGTAAAAATTCATCAAAACTAGCGTGTTCAGAGCGTGATTTACGATGAGCCATAATATTCATAATCGCGACGGTCAGCGTTTTATGGAACTTATCATGCGCACCTAACGCAGTAGCATAAGCTTGTATATGATCACAGATACTATCAATGGCGCTATAAAGGGGGTATTTTTCAAGGTACAGCCATGCTAAACGCAAGTGGCCTTTATGCCCAAACTCTTCAGGTGGGAGTGTTTTGTTTCGTATTGCATTTATAAATGCCAGGTCATTCATTACTGTGCCCTCAATAAGATTTACTGAGGGCACTTTAAACTATCAAGTTATAGACAGGTAAAGGCGTTTTTTCTTAATGGACAGGGGTACCTGATCCATCAGCATGCCATTCGTAAATATTGAATTGAAAGCCCTGTAAATCCCCTTTCTCATCCCAGCGGATAGGGCCAATAACCGAGTCAATGGTCATCTGGTGTAACTGCTTCGCAACCGCTTTTGGATTACTTTCATCGGCATGACGCATTGCCTCAGCTAGCGCTTGAACGGCCGCATAGCTTGTCCAGATAAAGGGGCCAACCGGGTCTACACCACTCTCTTTCAGATAAGAGACAACCTCAGCATTAGCGGATTCTAAGTCATAACGCTTAGGCAATGTTACCAGCAAGCCTTCAACGGCATCGCCAGACAGATACGCAATATCTTTATTGCCTAAACCTTCAGGCCCCATAAAACGCGGGCTAAACCCCGAAGCTTTGGCTTGTCGCATGATCAATGCCAGCTCAGGGTGGTAACCGCCATAATAGACAACATCGGCATTTTCACGCTTCAGTTTTGATACCAAGGCAGAAAAGTCTTTTTCTCCGCTGTTAATACCATCCGTAGAAACGATGTTAATACCACGGCTTTCTAATTGTTGCTTTACAACCATAGCAACACCTTTACCGTATTGTTGCTTATCATGAATCACGGCAACACGGTTCGGTTTAAGACGCTCTGCTATAAACTGGGCAGCAACCGCTCCCTGTTCTGAGTCGATACCGATTGTCCGAAAAATATTGTCATAACCTCGACTGGTTATTCCGGGATTAGTTGAACCCGTGATTACCAGAATGTTCTCTTCTTTATAGATATCAGTTGCCGGTTGTGTAGAATTTGAACACAGATGCCCCACGACATATTTAACTCCATCACGAACAATGCTGTTCGCTACCGTGACCGCTTGTTTAGGCTCACAACCATCATCATACGGTATCGCTTCAAGCATCTTACCATCCACCCCTCCTGCACGATTAATCATAGTGATTGCAGCGCGTACACCCTGCTGTTGCATCTCCCCATACTGAGAGACAGGACCGCTGAAGGGGCCAGCAATACCAATTTTAATCGTATCTGAGGCTATGGCGGAGGCCGCCATCGTTAAGCTAAGTATCAAACCACACAAGGGTTTCTTTATGAGCGTCATAGTCGCTGCTCCCGAAATAATTGAACACTTGGATAAAGCGTTGTTTAAATTAAGGCTTTTGGCCTAAAAAGAGGCATCTCAGAGAGATTAAGCAAAGTGAGATCATGCACTTATATCTGTAAAAATGCACTGATTTGAAGCAAGATATTTAAGACATAAGTATAATGAATATTCAGAAGAGTGCGGGGTGAAATGAGTTCACCCCGCGAGAATTACTTGTTTAAACTTGCAGAGAAATCCAACATACGCTGCAAAGGACGACGTGCATCAGTGATCAGTGCTTCGTCTACCAGCACCTCTCCCTCGCCCGTTTCCAAGGCAGACACAATGTTTTGTAAACCGTTCATCGCCATCCATGGACAATGTGCACAGCTACGACATGTTGCTCCACTGCCGCCGGTAGGGGCCTCGATAAACGTTTTCCCTGGTGCAGCTTGCTGCATCTTATAGAAAATACCACGGTCAGTAGCAACAATGAACGTCTCGTTAGGAAGCTCTGCCGCCGCTTTGATTAACTGCGTTGTCGAACCTACTGCATCTGCTATCTGCACAACCGCATCAGGCGATTCCGGGTGCACAAGTACGGCAGCATCAGGATAAACATTTTTAAGTTCCAGGATGCCCTTGGCTTTGAACTCTTCATGCACAATGCAGGAACCATCCCACATCAGCATTTCAATCCCTGTCTGCTTCTGAACATATTCGCCAAGGTGCTTGTCTGGTGCCCAGATAATTTTTTTACCCTGCTCCTCTAAATGCTCTGCCACTTTAAGCGCAATACTCGAAGTCACAACCCAGTCGGCTCTAGCTTTTACGGCAGCGGAAGTATTCGCATAAACCACAACCTCATGATCAGGATGCTGATCACAGAACGCCGAAAACTCTTCAATTGGGCAACCAATATCCAGCGAACAGGTTGCTTCAAGTGTCGGCATCAAAATCCGTTTTTCAGGATTTAAGATCTTTGCTGTCTCTCCCATAAACTTCACACCCGCCACAACCAGCGTCTGTTCGGGTCTGATCGTGCCAAAACGTGCCATCTCTAGAGAGTCAGAGATACAACCGCCGGTTTCTTCTGCGATTTCCTGTACGATCGCATCGGTATAATAATGGGCAACCAAGCATGCATCTTTCTCTTTTAAAAGCGCTTTAATACGTGCCTTATAACGGTCAATTTCTGCTTGATCCATTTCGCTGGGTAGATGTTCTTGCGCGAAATGCTCCTGCACCAGAATACGATCAGAGATATCCTGTTTATTTAACATAGTCAGCTATCGCCATGGCTAATTAGATGTAGGGGGGATTGTACCACGACAGGAAATTTGTCTGCCATGGTACACGTTAGTAGAGTCAGGGGTGTATTAACGATTGAAGTAACGCGTTGGGTCTGCCACACCGGCATCCTCAAATCCTTTTTCACGCAATCGACAACTGTCACAGACACCGCAAGCTCTTCCATCATCATCTGTTTGGTAACATGAGATAGTATCGCCGTAGTTAACACCTAAACGGACACCTTCACGGATAATCTCCGCTTTCGTCATCTTCATCAGTGGTGTATGAATAGTGATGCCTTGTCCTGATACGCCGGTTTTCGTTGCCAGATTAGCCATTTTCTCGAACGCCTCGATAAACTCAGGCCGGCAATCCGGATAACCCGAATAATCCACTGCATTGACACCGATAAAAATAGCCTCTGCCTCCAACACTTCAGCCCACCCAAGCGCTAAAGAAAGAAACACCGTATTGCGGGCAGGAACGTAAGTAACCGGTATACCACCGGTTTCGTGATCAGGCACATCAATCGAGTGATCAGTTAGTGCCGACCCGCCAAAGTCTTCAAGGTGAAGACGAATAACGCGGTGCTCTGTCACACCAACTTGTTTGACGACTGCTTTGGCTGCATTTAACTCGGTTATCGAGCGCTGACCATAATCGAAGCTTAAAACATAACACTGAAACCCTTGATCCTTTGCCATCGCTAATGCCGTAGCCGAATCAAGACCACCAGACAAAAGAACTACAGCCTTTTTAGAAGGCTTATTCATAAACAACTATTCCAAAACACAATTAATTTAATGCACTCTCTGCCAGACGAGCTGCAGAAGAGTCAGGATACTCTTTTACTACGCGACGCATAAAACTGAGGGATTTTTCCATATTACCCTGCTGTTTATACAAAATACCCAACTTGTACATCGCATCGGATGCTTTTCGGCTAGAAGGATAGTCCGTAATGACTTTAACGAATGCCTGCTCCGATGGTCGGTGAAGGCCTTGGGCTAAATAAATTTCACCCAGCCAGTAGTGAGCATTAGGCACACGTGGACTATCTGGATAATCGACCAAAAAGCGCTTAAAGCTCTCTGATGCTCCATTAAAGTCTCTCTGTCGCACCAGCGCGAATGCACTTTGGTAATCTTGTTGATCATTAACACTTGCAGGCTCAGAAGGCGCTACAGGTGCGGCTCCATCAGTTGGTTGCGAAAGACTCGGTTGTGTTGTTTCCACACGCTGATCGTCACTCACAACGCTGGTATCTGTATCCGGCAGCGTGGTTGTAGGGTCAGTTTCAGTGCTCCCCATACCGTTCTGCATTAACACACTCAAGCGTCGATCAAGATCTCGATAACGCTCTTTCTGGTCAGATTCCATTTTACGCAACTGATGCTGCTGAGACTCGACCTGGCCTCTCAGTTGCCGCATCTCATCCTGTAACTGCTGAATGATTAAGATCAGCTCACTGTTTTGTGAAGGGGCATGCGAGATCCGCTGACCATTAGCCGCGTTAACTTCAATAACAGGAACCACCTGCGCAGCTTGCACGGTTGCCGCAGATGCGGCAACCAGCAAGGAGACAGTAATAGAGGTAATTAGCTGTCTTTTCATTGTTAGCGAGATACGTATTTCAATTCAACACGACGGTTCTGCGACCAAGAACCATCTCCAGAGCCCATAACAGCAGGCTTTTCTTCGCCATAACTGATCGTCTCGGCTTGAGATTGTCCAACACCATTAACCGCTAGGAAGCGTTCAATCGCCTTAGCACGGCGTTCACCCAGAGCCATGTTGTATTCACGAGTACCACGCTCATCCGCATGGCCTTCGAGACGAACAGACGCATTAGGGTGTGTTGCCAGATACTGGGCGTGAGCTTCTAAATCAGCAATGCTATCACTACGCACAGTTGACTCATCAAAATCAAAGTAGAAAACCGTTCTCAAGTTCGCGACATCAACTGAGCCGCCTACACCCGTTCCAGATACACCAGAACCGTTACCTGCACCGAAAGTGTTTGCTCCACCTGCCGTACCTGTACCAGAACCTTCTCCGCCTTCGGTCATGGTTGAAGGAGAACTACACCCTGCTAACCAAGCAAATGTAATTGCTAATGAAGCTGCTTTAACCGTATTGGATACACGCATTATAACTCCTGATTACTATCGGACTGTGCCGGAAATTTAGATTAACTTAATGGTAGATTCTAATTATTGCAAGTAAGGAGACCAAGCTGGCTCCCTAACATCCCCTTGCGTATTTGGCATCGTAAAACGTACGCGCCCATCCAGCGATACTCCAGCGAGAACTCCTCTACCGCCTTTCTTGGTTGCATACAAAATGATGCTTCCATTCGGTGCGATCGTTGGAGATTCATCTAAACTGGAGTTGGTTAAAACATCTAAGCGACCTTTTTTCAGGTCTTGAACGGCTATATGAAAGCCACTGCTATCTTGGTGAACCATAGTCAAAAAACGTCCATCTTGGGTTAGGCGACCACGGCTATTGTATTTCCCTTCAAAGGTTAAGCGCTTCAGTTCACGACTCGGTAGGTGCAATGAATAGATCTGCGGCATCCCACCACGGTCGGAAGTAAATAAAATAGATTGTCCATCGGGTGACCACGTTGGCTCTGTATCAATACCATAATGACGTGTAATTCGCTCTAACTGCCCAGTTGCCAGCGTCAAAATATAAATTTCAGGGTTACCGTCCTTTGATAAAACCAAAGCCAGCTTATCCCCGTTTGGAGACCACGCAGGCGCGCCATTTAAGCCTTTAAACGATTGTATACGCTGCCTCTGCCCTGTTGCCAAATGTTGAATATAGATAGAAGGGCGTGTGCTCTCAAAAGAGACATAGGCTAACTTCGTGCCATCACGAGACCATGTAGGTGATAAAATGGGTTCTTTAGACTCCAGAATTGTACGAGGTCGTGCGCCATCAGAGTCCGCTAACTGTAAGCGATAACGGTAGTTATCGGTGCCTAACATCTCTGCTGTGACATACACAATGCGTGTCGAAAACGCACCTCGTAAACCGGTTAATTCTTCGAAAATGCGATCCGCTATATAATGGGCAACATCACGCAAACCATCCTGACGACCTTGAACGGTTTCCCCCCACACACGTTGCTCTTTTAACACATCATAGAGTTCTACCGTAGCACTAATCTGCCCATCACCGCTGGGAACCATACGACCAATAACGATGTAGTCGTTGCCTGAAATACGCCAGTCGCGAAAAAAGATCTGATCTTTAGCGTGTGGTGTACCAAGCATATTTTCACGCTTCATCATTTTAAAAAAGCCACTGCGCCCTAGATCATCAGAGACGATTTTAGCGACATCTTCCTGCAAGGCATTACCTGTCCAATCGAACGGAACGACCGCAACTGGCGTTGGCGCGTCAACACCCTGCGTTACCTCAACGACCAGCTCCGCTCTGAGGGTTGTTGCCATCAGTAACAATGTAACCCCTGCTAAAAATACTCTAAACATGCCTTACCACCTTAATCCTTCTGGACGAAACTCTATAATTACTTTTCGTAATTCCCGCTCGAAAAATACGGGATCTATCTCTGCAACCCGAGGGAATTTCTCCGCACGGTAAACGGCTTGTTCTGCCGACTTATCAAATGCCGAGTCTCCACTACTCTTTAACACTCTAACGCTATCTACTTCCCCAGAAGGGAATAGTCTGACTTCTACTTTTGCCGACATGCCATTTCGGGCCGTTGAAGGGATACGCCAATTCCTTTGGATTAACCCTTGTATGTAAGCGGTTATGTCGCCTCTTATCTTTTCAGACCGCTCCGCGGCTGCTAAGCGTCGTTGCTCGGCGGCCTGTTCTTTTGCTAACTTTTCAGCAGCTGCCTTCTCTGCAGCCTCCCGCTTCGCTTGGGCTTGCTTTGCTTTTTCCGCCTCCAAACGTTTCGCTTCTGCTATGCGTTTTTTCTCTGCTTCAATTTTCTTCTCTTGTGCCCGTTTCTTTTCTTCTGCCTGTTTCTTAGCTAGCTCTTTTTTCTTGTTCTCTTCAATTTTCTGTTTCTCTGCAAGCGCCTTTTCAGCTGCAACTTTTAATCTAGCTTCTTCGAGAATTTTCTGTTCGGCCAGCTTTTTCTTCTCGGCCTCTTTACGAGCTTCGATGGCTTTTTGCTTCTGCGCTTCTTGGCGGACTTTTTCTTGCTGTGCTTTCTTTTCAGCTTCCGCTATACGGGCCTTCTCCGCTTCCTTCTGTTTCTGCGCCTGACGCTGCTTTTCTTCTTGTATGCGCTTTTTCTCAGCGGCTTCTTTTTTGGATTGCTCTGCAGCAAACTCCTTCTGAAGGGACTCTTGGTTCATTAGCGCCTTCAGGTCGATCATTTCCGCTTGGATATGCCGTGGCTGACGCTTTTTATAAGGGTCATCTTGCTGGAACCAGTGAGGGATCAACAATAGCAACAACCCACCGTGTAAGATCAGCGCAAGTATAATAGGGATGATATAACTCACAATACCCACTCAGACCTATTCCGTTACCAACCCAACACGGGTAGCACCCGCTTGCTGCAGTAACGACATCAACTTAACCACCTTGTCATAATTAACATCTTTATCGCCTCTGACTAACAACAACTGTTTCGGATTTGCATTGAGCAATTTATCAACGCGCTCAAACACAACCTCCCGATCAATCGCTTCCTGCTCGTCACCGCCAATATTGATGTAGTAAGCACCGTTTTTATCCACCGTGACTATCACAGGCTCCTGATCTTGGGCATCCACTGGGTCTGCTGTCGCTTGCGGTAAATCAACGTTCACACCTTGAGTCAACATAGGCGCCGTAATCATAAAGATGACCAGTAGCACCATCATCACATCAATGTATGGCACCACATTGATATCTGAATTTAATTTACGCCTATTTTTTTGCCGTCTAATCATTATTTACATCACTATTAAATAGAGTTGTGGATACGACGATGCAAAATACTTGAGAACTCATCGGCAAAGTTTTCGTAATTGTTCATTAGCCATTCGGTTTTAGCTGAAAAGCGGTTATAGGCAATAACAGCCGGGATCGCGGCAAACAAACCTATCGCTGTGGCCACCAGCGCTTCAGAGATACCTGGGGCCACCGAAGCCAACGTAGCCTGATGAACGTTTGCCAAACCTCGGAAAGAGTTCATGATTCCCCAAACTGTACCAAATAAGCCGATATACGGGCTTGTTGAGCCCACCGTAGCTAAAAATGGCAGGTGCTGCTCTAGCTTTTCTTCTTCACGGGCCAAAGCTATACGCATGCTACGCTGGACCGCTTCCATGACCGCATCGGGGTCATAGTTTTTCTGCTGCGTCATGCGGGTGTACTCTTTTATTCCCGCACAAAAAATATTCTCTGCACCTGTCGTATTTGAAGACGACTCAGTGATCTCTCGGTAAAGCTGTCCAAGATCAACGCCAGACCAAAATCTATCTTCAAACTGGCGTAGCGCATTTCTGGCACTTCGAATAACACTAAAACGCTGGAAAATCATGACCCAGGAGATGAAAGAAGCCAGTACCAAAATCGCCATAACGGCTTGAACAACTAAGCTGGCATGAACCACCAAGCTCCAGATCGACAACTGTTCGACCACTATATACTCTCCATTACCTTCGCGAACGTTTTATAGCGCTCGGCAAACTATTTGAATTGTGTATTTCATCCAGTCGATCTGAGGTGACTGAGACATTTCAGATGATTTTTCATCAAGAAAGTTCCTGAATACCTAGCATAACCCCTTAACTACAGGCAGGAACGTCCCTAAAAATCAGCAGAGCAAACAATAGCAGGCAGGAAAATTTATACAAGGTGAGAGGCACCCGTATAGAAGAATATTTCCGCTCTGAGCCTACCCAGAGCGGTTTCTTATTTAAAGTGAGGCGTAACGAACTTCAGGATGCTGGTGTTCTTCGTGAGATTGACACGCTAAACACCGCGTCGATATAGGGTTTGCCTTTAAACGATTTAGCTCAATTTGCTCGCCACAATCACTGCAAAAGCCGTAATCACCCGTTTCGAGACGGTGAAGAGCTGCTTGGCACTCTCTTATCTCCTGAAGATGACGAGAGATATTGGCTATATTAATAGAAGCATCCAGATCCGCTAAAGCTTCATCTCCAAGATCATGGGTACCCGCTGATGAGATTAAGCCTCGTTCGCCATGCTGATCAGCCAGTTCCCCCTTCACCTCCTCGCGAAGATGTCCAAGAAGATCCAGAAGCTCTGCCTTTATCGTTTTTATTTGAGTCAGAGTCAGATTGGGTGACATATTTTTTCTCTCGATGGTTGGTTTCGTTTCATGCTACTGAGCTTACTGCGCTCAAACTATGACCAACATCACGATTAAAAAAAAACATACGTCTTATTAGAGGTTTATTGATCCGAGTCAGGCTTCTGAATGCCGAAATGGAGGTAAGCATGATCTGTTACGACTCGCCCACGCGGTGTGCGCATCATATAACCTTGTTGAATCAGATAAGGTTCCAGCACATCCTCTATGGTATCTCGCTCTTCGCTGATTGCAGCTGCAAGGCTGTCGATACCAACCGGCCCACCTGAAAATTTCTCAATCATAACCAATAAAAGGCGCCGATCCATATGATCGAAGCCTTGCTCATCAACGCTGAGCATATTCAGTGCAAGATCTGCAATATCTCGTGTAATCCTTCCCTGCCCTTTAACTTCGGCATAGTCTCTCGCACGGCGAAGAAGACGATTAGCTATACGCGGCGTGCCTCGGCTTCGCTTAGCAACCTCTTTTGCACCCTCTTCGTCGATATGGGTACCAGACAGCTCTGCAGAGCGCATAACAATGTGGGTCAGGTCTTCAATATTGTAAAACTCTAAGCGCTGAACAATACCAAAGCGGTCACGTAGTGGCGATGTAAGCGAACCGGCTCGGGTCGTCGCTCCCACCAGAGTAAAAGGAGGCAGGTCCAATTTAATAGAACGTGCAGCGGGACCTTCACCAATCATGATGTCGAGTTGATAATCCTCCATAGCGGGATAGAGAACCTCTTCAACATTAGGGCTAAGCCGGTGAATTTCGTCAATAAAAAGAATATCGCCGGGTT